>JGI20156J14371_10001174_pt1 | contig 21844 bp, 18 predicted proteins | sample COG_06_FD_14371 | JGI IMG/M metagenome (IMG submission 14371)
GGTGCTGGGCATCGCGCTTTTGTGTTTTATGTGGGTTGCTATCGCACTTATTATTCATCAGCCTCACGGCCCCTGGTTGCTGCTATTTTCTATTGTGATTGTCGCGTTAGCTGATATTGGCGGCTATGTGGCCGGAAATTTGTTCGGTAAACATAAGTTGGCCCCGGTTGTCAGCCCTGGTAAGACATGGGAAGGGTTTGCCGGAGGTATGATTCTGCAATGTGGGCTCATTGCCGCGGTTGCGCCGGTATTGCCCTCTGCAATTCCAATCGCCGCTTTAGTCGCACTGGTGATTCCTGTCGCGCTCTACTCGGTGGTGGGTGATCTCTTTGAAAGCATGGTCAAGCGTCATAGCGGGGTAAAAGATAGTGGTCACCTGTTGCCCGGACACGGCGGTGTGCTCGATCGAATTGATGGACTAATGGCCGCGCTACCACTTTTTATACTGCTGTTTTTACTATTGAGCCCACTTTAAACCATGCAGACGATCACCATACTTGGCGCAACCGGATCAATTGGGGTGAGCACACTCGATGTGATCGCGCGACATGCTGATAAGTACTCCGTCTTTGCCCTTACCGCGCACTCTCAGATTACTGCATTGGCCGTGCAGTGTCGGCAATTTAATCCGAAATACGCCGTTGTTTCAGACGCCGCTGCAGCGGCTAGTTTACAAGCTCTGCTTGCAGAGAGCGGCTGTGCAACTGAGGTGCTCTGGGGCGTTGAAGCTCTGTGCCAGGTAGCCAGTGATGGTGGCGTAGACACAGTAATGGCGGCTATTGTCGGCGCTGCGGGTCTAGTCCCCACCTTGGCGGCGGTGCAGGCGGGCAAGAAAGTACTGCTCGCCAATAAAGAGGCTCTGGTGATGGCTGGGGGCCTGTTTATGCAAGCGGTGGCCGAGTCCGGTTGTGTTCTGCTGCCGATCGACAGTGAGCACAATGCAATATTTCAGTGTCTGCCAACTGATTACACCAGCGCGGCTAGTAGTGGTGTCAAAAAGTTATTACTGTCGGCCTCGGGCGGCCCCTTTCGCGGCTGGTCATTGGAGCAAATGCGCAGCGTCAGCCCAGAGCAAGCTTGCGCGCATCCGAAATGGAGTATGGGTCGCAAAATCTCGGTGGATTCTGCCACCCTGATGAACAAGGGCCTGGAGTTAATTGAGGCCTGTTGGTTATTTGCCGTTCCGGCGCAGGCGGTAGAGGTTGTGGTGCACCCGCAAAGCATCGTGCACTCATTGGTGCAGTATACTGATGGATCTGTGCTCGCTGAACTGGGTAACCCCGATATGCGAACACCCATAGCGCAGGCTTTGGCTTGGCCGCAGAGGATTGAATCCGGTGTCGCGGATTTGGATCTGTTTGATATTGCGCGGCTCGACTTTGAGCAGCCCGATATGCAAGCCTTTCCCTGTCTGGCGATCGCGTCTGCCGCTGCGAGAGCGGGTGGGGATGCCGCGACTATTCTCAATGCGGCCAATGAGGTCGCTGTACAGGCCTTCCTTGACCAGCGTATTGAGTTTACTCAGATTGCCGAGGTGGTAGAGCAGACATTAAATGGGCAGGTCCTCAGTGAACCAGAATCACTTGAGTTGGTCCAACAGTCCGACAGCGCAGCTCGCCTGTACAGTAGTTCTTATATCAAACGGTTAGAGAAATAATTTATGGATCTTTTGCAGACACTCTTTTTCACCATCATTGCATTGGGTGTTCTGGTCAGTTTCCACGAATTCGGCCATTTCTGGGTTGCGCGGCGCTGCGGGGTTAAGGTTCAACGTTTCTCAATTGGTTTTGGCACGCCGCTGCTGCGCTGGCACGATGCCCAGGGTACTGAGTTTGTTTTGGCGGCCCTGCCTTTAGGCGGCTATGTAAAAATGGTCGATGAGCGCGAGGGCAATGTCTCTGCAGAAGACCTTCCCCATGCGTTTAGTCAAAAAAGTGTCTGGCAGCGTTTAGCGATTGTTGTTGCTGGCCCGGCGGCCAATTTCTTGCTCGCAGTGGTGGCCTTTTGGATTGTCTTTCTCGCCGGTGAGCGCGGTATAGCGCCAGTGGCCGGCTCTGTTATCAGCGGTTCTCTGGCTGAACAGTCCGGATTTGAGGCAGGAAGCGAGATCGTCGCAGTCAATGGTCACCCGACCACGACTTGGAGTGCGGTATCGCGTCAATTGTTTGGCTATATTGGCACCAGCGGAGATATTCCATTTACCGTAACCTATCCCGAGTCCAGTATTCAGTACGACCTGTCTGTGCCCGTCACCGAGTGGTTGCGCGATGCACAGGAACCTTCGCCTCTGCGCGAACTGGGAATTACCCCGCCCTATAAACTCGATAAGCTCAAGTTAGTGACTGTCGCAGAGGATGGTGCCGGGTTCAGCGCTGGGCTGCGAGATGGTGATCGGGTCGTTACGATCAATGGCGAAGATGTGCTCAGTGTTGAGCAATTTATCCAAGCAATTTCCGGCAGTGCAGGCATAGCGGTGCAACTAGTTGTCGAGCGCGACGAAGGGCAGCAACTTATTATTGAGGCGATTCCTCGGCTGGTCGAAAGAGACGGCAAGCAGCTCGGTCAACTCGGCGTGCAACTCTCGTCAGAGGGAAGTTATCCGCAAGAGCTGCTGCGCAATGTAGACTACAGCTTGGTTGGTGCCGTGTTGCGAGCCATAGAAGAAACCAAAGAGACGAGTTTCTTTGTTCTCGATTCGCTTGCCAAGTTGGTTGTGGGAGACCTTTCGCCAAAAAATATTAGTGGTCCCATCACTATTGCCAAGGTAGCCGGTGATTCGGCAAAATCCGGTTTTGACAATTTTATTCGTTTCATCGCCATTCTCAGTATAATGCTCGGCGTGATGAACCTATTGCCTATTCCAGTTCTCGATGGCGGCCATATTGTTTACTATCTTGTCGAGATCATTAAAGGTTCGCCGGTTTCGGATGGGGTTCAGCTAGTAGGGTATAAAATTGGATTTTTTATGCTCATGGGATTGATGTTGTTTGCCACCTATAACGACGTGATGCGGTCTTTTTAAACCGGTCAGAAGACAACTAAAAAATTGGATTTATATAATCACATGAAGCAACTCTTAAATGGCCTTTTGATCGCGTTTTTTGCCGTCTCCAGTTCAGCCTACGCTGCGGTCTTTCAAGTTGATGATATTCGTATCGAAGGTTTACAGCGGGTTTCTGCTGGTACTGTCTTCGCTTCCTTGCCGGTCAGTGTTGGTGATCTGGTCGATGAGTCGACTATCCGTTCTGCGACACGCTCACTGTTTCGCACCGGTTACTTTTCCGATGTTGTTATGGCACGCGAAAATGGCGTCTTAGTCATTGGTCTGGTTGAACGGCCTGCGGTAACGGAAATTAATCTCGACGGTAACAAAGCCATCGAGTCCGACCAGTTACTCGACGCCCTCCGCGACAACGGCCTCGCTGAAGGACAGATATTTCGTCAGGTGATTCTTGAGGGCATGACTCAAGAGCTGCAGCGACAGTACGTGGCTCAAGGTCGCTATGGCGCTTTGGTGAAAACCGAAGTTAAGCAGTTACCGCGCAACCGCGTTGCGGTGAATATTGATATTGACGAGGGCGACGTCGCCAAGATTCGTCATATCAATATAGTCGGTAACAGCCAATTTAGTGAAGCCGAGCTGCTCGAGTCATTTGAGCAGAAGACCACTGGTTGGCTGTCTTGGATCACCAGCGATGATAAATATGCTAGAGAGAAGCTCTCAGGTGATATTGAGACCCTCGAATCGTGGTATCTGGATCGCGGCTATCTACAGTTCCAAGTCACTTCGACGCAAGTCTCTATCAGCCCCGAAAAAGAGTCCGTGTATATCACCATTAATATCGATGAGGGGGATGTATACACTATTGATGAGGTAGAGCTGGCGGGTGAATTGGTCATTCCAGAAGAGCAGGTGCGGGCAATGATTATTCTGCGAGAGGGCATGACCTTTTCGCAGACCTTAATGACCACATCGAGTGAGTACATTACCCGACGCTTGGGGAATGAAGGCTATACCTTTGCCGAGGTTGAGGGATTTCCTGATGTCGATGAGGATGACAAAACTGCCAAAATAACCTATCTAGTCAAGCCAGGTATGCGAGCCTACGTCCGGCGGATAGAGTTTCGCGGCAATACCAAAACCGCCGACGCAGTGTTGCGTCGTGAGATGCGTCAAATGGAGGCCGGCTCGGCGAATAATGCGCTGATCGAGATGTCGAAAGTTCGCCTTGAGCGGCTCGGTTATTTCAAAGAGGTAAATGTCGAGAATGTCCCAGTCGCCGGCACCAACGATCAAATAGACGTCGTGTTTAGTGTCGAAGAGCAGCCCTCGGGTTCGGTGGGAGCCAGTGTCGGTTACGCCCAGGGGACAGGCCTGATACTCGGCGCAAACCTGAGTGAAAACAACTTCCTCGGTACCGGTAAACAGGTCGGCGTCGGTCTAAATCGAAGTACTTATCAGACCTCTCTTAACTTCAGTTACACCGAACCCTACTTTACTGTGGACGGTGTCAGCGTCGGTTACAGTCTATTCGCCCGTGAAACCGATTATGATCGAATTAATGTGGCGAGTTTTTCAACTAATACCTATGGTGCGGCGGTCAACTGGAGCTATCCAGTGTCCGAGGTACAGCGCATTGGTTTTGGTCTCGGCTATGAGAATCTCGACCTGCAAACCGGTGTATTTGCGTCAAAAGAAATTGCTGACTTTGTCGCCGACAATGGCTCGCAGTTCGATGTAATTAATGCCAACGTCAACTGGATTAAATCGACGCTCAACCGTGGTGTGTTTGCAACGCGAGGATCGTCACAGCGCCTAGGTGTCGATATCGCACTGCCGGGTTCCGGTCTTGAGTATTATAAAGTGACGTACTCCGGGCAACATTTACGGCCGTTATTTCGTGGCTTGACCCTCAAATTGAGAACCGATATCGGCTATGGTGAGTCCTACGGCGATACCACGCAGATGCCTTTCTTCAAGAATTTTTACGGTGGAGGTTTTGGTTCAGTTCGTGGTTTCAAGCGCAACACATTGGGCCCCCAAGATACGCCAGCTCCTGGCGTTAATGATGATCCAGATCCAATCGGCGGTAATGTTCAGGTAGAGTTTGGCGCAGAAGTTATTTTTCCACTGCCTTTCCTGAAAGATCAGCGCTCAGTGCAATCAACATTCTTTGTCGACGCTGGTAATATATTCAACACTAAATGTGGCGATTCGCAGGTCAATTGCTACAAACCGGATGCCGGACAATTGCGCTATTCGGTAGGGGTGGGTGCGACATGGTTGAGCGGGTTTGGTCCGATCACCTTTAGTGTGGCCAAGCCATTAAATTCAAATGAGTTCGATGAAACGGAAGTGTTTCAGTTCTCGCTGGGTAATCAATTTTAATCAGTTAAGGGAGAGTTATTTTGCGTAATTTAAAAGCATTATTTTTGGCGGTTGTAGTGGGAGTGGCGGGCAGTATGTCAATGACGGCATTCGCTGAAGATAAAATTGCGGTTGTCGATATCGCTAGAGCGATATTTAGCTCTGACCTCGCGCAAACTAGGCTCAAAGAGGCTGAGACCAGTGCTGACTTTGTTGCCTTGAAAGCAAAATATGAAAGCTCGACAGCGGATTTACAGTCATTGGCAAAGGAAGCTGAAAGCAAGCGTCTGACCTGGTCCCAGGAACAGGCACTCGGCCATCAGAAGAAAATGGAATACGCCAAAGCTGACGCTGAGTTAGCAGGTCGAAAAATTCAGGCTGAGCAGCAGCAATTGCAGCAGAAAATCATGCAGGAACTGGGTCCCAAAGCGCAGGAGTCACTGCAAGAAGTGGTTCAGGAAGAGGGCGTCACAATTCTGCTTAGAGCTGACGCGGTAATGTTGGCTGGGCCCGAAAGCAATTTGACCGCTAAAGTTGCTGATCGTCTGAACAAAAAGACGCAATAATCATTGATGCGTGCAGGTTATTCGCTGGCTGAAATAGCGGCGCATCTCGGTGCCGAGTTGTGTGGTGATGGTGAGTTGAGGGTGACAGGGCTCAGCACACTTCAGGATGCAGGCCCTGGGCAGCTGGCCTTTCTCGCTAATGAGAAATACGCCAGCCAACTGCGCTCAAGTGACGCCGCGGCGGTGATTATAGCCGCTAAGCACTTGCCGGAGTGCGTGTCGGATCCAGTGTCCGGCGAGCTGCAATCGGGTCGATTTAAGGGTGCTGTTCTTATTTTGGATAACCCCTACCTCGGTTATGCACAGATTTCAAAATGGTTTGATCGCTCGCCACCACTGATTCCGAACGTTCATGGCTCCGCGGTGATTGCTGATTCGGCAACGATTGGCGCCGATGTGGTGATCGCAGCAAACGTGGTGGTGGAAGAGCATGCGATTATTGGCTCGGGTTGCTACCTGGGCGCGGGGAGCTATATAGGCGCGCGCTCTCATATCGGCGATGACTCGCGAATTTCGCCCAATGTGTCAATTTATCACGACGTAATGATTGGCCGTCATGTCACTATCCACAGCGGATCGGTGATCGGTGCGGATGGATTTGGCTTTGCCCCCGATGGGTCTGGCAAGTGGCAGAAAATTTACCAAATCGGTGGTGTCGATATTGGTGACAATGTTGAAATTGGCGCCTGCACCACTGTTGATCGAGGGGCACTTGGCGATACGCGTATCGGCAATGGCGTGATCATCGATAACCACGTGCAAATTGCGCACAATGTTGTTATCGGAGACAACTGTGCGCTTGCCGCATATTCAGGCCTCGCTGGTAGTGCGACACTTGGCAACAACTGCATATTAGCTGGCGATGCCTGCGTGGTTGGGCATGTGCATGTTTGCGATAATGTCCAAGTGACAGCGCGGGGACTGGTGACTAAGTCGATTACCGAACCGGGGTCCTATTCATCTGGCACACCATTGATGAAAAGCCGCGACTGGCGCAAAAACGCGGTGCGAATAACACAGCTTGATAGCATTGCCCGGCGTCTAAAGACGTTGGAAAAAAAGACATAATTCAGAGATAGAGTGATTTTTTTGCCTGCGTCACTGGCAGGCAACTCTGGCAAGAAAAAATACATTTTTTATGGAAGGCATAATGAGCGAGAGTATATCTGATCATGCAAATGCGTCTAATGGCGCAATGGATATTACCCAGATTATGGCGGTGTTACCTCATCGCTATCCATTGCTGTTAGTCGATAGAGTGCTCGAGTTGATTGAGGGCGAGCGGATTCTTGCTTACAAAAATATTACCGGCAATGAAGATGTTTTTAACGGTCATTTCCCCGGTGCGCCTATTTTCCCCGGGGTGATGATTATTGAAGCCTTAGCACAGGCCTCCGGTATTCTTGGCTTTAGGACGACTAATACAACGGCGGATGACGGTAAGCTATATCTCTTTGCCGGTGTCGATAAAGTACGCTTTAAAATGCCAGTCGTGCCAGGCGATCAGTTGATGCTAGCCTCAGAAGTTGTTGCGGTTAAACGTCATATCTGGCGCTTCCAAACCCGTGCCACAGTCAATGGTAAGCTTGCCTGCGAAGCGACGCTGCTGTGTGCCTACCAGGATAGAGACAAAGTTTAGTGATTCATCCAAGTGCCGTTATTGACCCAAGCGCCAAGATAGCAGATAACGTCTCTATCGGGCCGTGGACGATGATTGGCGCAGATGTCGAGATCGGCGAGGGCTGCGATATTGCATCCCATGTGGTGATCAAAGGCCCGACTAAGATCGGCGCTGGCAACAAAATCTATCAGTTTTCCACCATTGGTGATGATACCCCTGACCTTAAATATCAAGGCGAGGATACCCGCCTGATTGTCGGCGACAACAATGTTATTCGAGAGGGCGTGACGATTCACCGCGGCACCGTGCAAGACCAGAGTGAAACGGTCATTGGCAGTAATAACTTGTTGATGGCCTATGCCCATATTGGCCATGACTGTGTGATTGGTGATAACGTTATTATGGTCAACAATGCCAGCATTTCAGGTCATGTCTATGTCGGCGATTGGGCGATTTTATCCGGCTATGCGCTGGTGCATCAGTATGTTCATATCGGTGTCCACTGCTTTGTTGGCCCCGCGGCTTTTGTCTATCACGATGTTCCTGCGTTTATCACCGCATTTGGCAGTCCCGCCGAACCGCGTACGATCAATCGCGAGGGGCTTAAGCGCAGGGGCTTTAGCGCAGATCAGATTTCACTCGCCAATCAGGCCTACAAGTTACTCTATCGGCGTGGATTGCTGCTCGAGGAGTCGATTGAGGCGATTGCCAAGCTCGGCGATGACCCTGCCATTAAGCTTTTCTTAGGCTCGATTGAAAAATCTACCCGCGGTATTATTCGCTAAGCCATGAGTGTCCAACGCGACAGTCTCGATACCAGTCCCAGCAAACTAACCAGCTCCACGAATGCACCTGTTTTTGCCATGGTTGCAGGGGAGGCTTCCGGCGACACCTTGGGAGCAGACTTGATTCGCGCCCTTAAACAACTTTTCCCCACTGCCCGTTTTGAAGGCATTGGTGGACCCAAGATGCTTGTAGAAGGTTTTGTCTCCCATCATCCGATGGAGCGCTTGTCAGTGATGGGCTTTGTCGAACCCTTAAAGCGTCTTCCGGAACTGTTGGCGATTCGCCGCGATATCGTCCAGCGCTACAAACGCTGTCAGCCGGAGGCCTTTATCGGTATTGACTCACCGGACTTCAACCTTGGAATTGCCAAACAACTGCATAACTCGGGGGTTAAAACGGTTCACTATGTAAGTCCATCGGTGTGGGCATGGCGCCAAGGTCGCATAAAAGGCATCAAGCGCAGTATCGATTTGATGCTCACACTACTGCCGTTTGAAGAAGCCTTTTACCTAGAACACAGGGTTCCAGTTGCTTTTGTCGGCCACCCGTTGGCCGGACAAATTCCGCGAGCGCCGGACAGCAGGGTTGCGCGTCAGAGTCTTGGGTTGGACGCTGATAAGCCAGTTGTGACCATTATGCCCGGCAGCCGTGGTGGCGAAGTGGCGATGATGGGCGAACTTTTCCTCGATGTCGCTAGTCGCTTGCGTGAGACCCTACCGCAACTTCAGTTGCTTATTCCGGCGGCCAACGCTGACCGACACCGGCAGTTAAGCGCGCTTATCGCACAGCGGCCAGATTTACCCGTAACACTGATTGAACAACAGTCTCTGGTCGCAATGGAGGCGGCGGATACTGTCTTGCTGGCTTCCGGAACCACCGCGCTCGAGGCCATGTTGCTGAAGAAACCCATGGTCGTCAGCTATCGACTTGGGGAGTGGACCTACCGCCTGCTTAAACCGTTTATCAAAACGCCCTTTGCCTCAATTCCCAATCTATTGGCCGGCGAGATGCTGGTGCCTGAGTTTATTCAGCATGATGCCACGGTTGAAAAGCTTACCGCAGCGGTTATCGAATCGCTGGATGAGGACGCGCGCGCGTTACTTGAGCAGCGCTTTGACGAACTCTACCAGCAGATAAATTTACCGTCTGGTGATCGCGCGGCCGATGCTATTGCCCAGTTGATTGACCAGTGAAGCCCTGGAAGCCTCCTCACGGCGTGCAGTGGCTTGCCGGTGTTGACGAAGTCGGACGCGGCCCACTGGCTGGCGACGTGGTCACCGCAGCGGTTATCTTGCCGGATAATCATGCTATCGAAGGGCTGGCAGATTCCAAGGTACTGTCCAGTCGTCAGCGCGAAAATCTCTATGCAGATATCACCAGCCGTGCTCTATGCTGGTGTGTCGCACGTGCCTCGGTAAGTGAAATTGATCGTTTTAATATTCTACAGGCGACGCTAATGGCCATGCGCCGCGCGGTAATGGGGCTACGTCAGCAGCCGGATTACGTGGCTGTCGATGGCAATCGGCTACCCCAGTGGGAGTACCGTGGCGAGGCGGTTGTCAAAGGCGACGGCCGGGTTGAGGTGATCAGTGCCGCATCGATTATAGCCAAAGTGGTTCGCGACGCCGAAATGAAGGCCTTTGATAGCACCTATCCGGGCTATGGGTTTGCGGCGAATAAAGGCTATGGTACACCGCAACATCTCGAGGCCCTGGCGCGCAAGGGCGCAACCCCCATTCATCGCAGATCCTTTGCTCCTGTGCGCGAGCAAATTGAACTGACTCAGACGACTCTTTTTGACTAGGTTGCGCTGCTGTAAGTCGATATACTGACTGGCTCTAAGCGACTTGCTGCAAGAGTGTGGCGAGTTGTTTTCACGAGATTAAAACTACATTATAAAAACAACCTTGTAAGGGGTTTGCCGTGAAATACGCACAGATAACTGGCTGGGGGAAATATACGCCGCCGCTGCTTATGACTAACGATGATATGGCAAAGATCGTCGATACCAGTGATGAATGGATATTTTCACGCTCGGGCATTCGTCAGCGCCACTACAGTCATGTCTCCACTGGCGAGATGGCCTGGCTGGCAGCAGAACGTGCGTTAGCCGCAGCCGGTGTCGATGCGAATGATATTGATCTGGTGATACTCGGCTCAACCACCCCTGAAGAAATCTGCCCAAATACGGCGAGTTATATTAAAAACAGACTCGGCGCCAAAAAAGCGGCGGCCTTCGACCTCAACTCCGCCTGCACCAGCTGGTTTTATAGTCTCAATAGTGCCACCGATATGATTAAAGCGGGCTCGATCAATAAAGCATTAGTAATTGGCTCCGAGCGCCTGTCGCTGGCGATGGATTGGCAAAAACGTGAGTCCTGCTTTTTATTCGGCGATGGTGCCGGCGCAGTGGTGATAGAAGCGGCCGAGCAGGAAAGTGGTTTATTGGCGGCGAAAATGAGCTGTATCCCAGATAGNCGNGAGTGCTTGCACCTGCCAAGCTGGGGTATGTCGCCGGCACTGCATACGGATGATATTTTTGTGTCACTGAATTTTGATGGTCAGGAAATTTTTAAGAGCGCGGTCAAGGGAATGACAGATGACATCAATGCTGTGCTCGACAAGCAAGGTCTGAGCGCTGATGACATAGATCTGTTTATTCCGCATCAGGCGAATATTAGAATTATCCAAGCGCTCGCCAAGCGCCTCAATTTCCCAATGGAAAAAGTAGTTGTCGCGATTGATAAGTATGCCAACACCTCGGCAGCCTCTATCCCTCTAGCCTTATGCGATGCTTTGGAAGAGGGTAGAGTTAAGCCAGGCATGACCATCCTTACTGCAACCTTTGGCGCCGGACTGACCTGTGGTGCAGGTATTATTAAGTGGGGCGATCGCGTGGAGCCCGTGGCTAGTTCAGACAAATCTATTCCTGAATACGACGGGACTGTTTTTGATTTAATGAGTGATAGCCTCTCACATTATGGTGTCGATGCCAGCCATCTGTTAAGTAAAGGGAAAGTCTAATAACTACACCATCATTTGTTCATCTACGGCTGCATTCCGAGTACTCATTAGTCGATGGGTTGGTGAGAATAAAGCCCCTGGCCAAGGCTGTTGCCGAACAGGACATGCCCGCGGTCGCGTTGACCGACTTCAATAATTTCTTTGCTGCGGTAAAGTTTTATAAGGCCGCCCAGGCAGCAGGGGTAAAGCCTATTCTCGGCGCTGACTTGCTCGTTCTCGACGAAAGTGGAGAGGGCAGTCCCACCCAGCTGGTGCTGTTGGTCAAAGACCAACTCGGCTACGCCAATCTAACCAAATTGATCTCCAAGGCTTATCAGCAGGGCCAGCGCCAGGGCGTTCCCTATATTAAAAAGTCATGGCTAGGTGAATTCAGTAGCGGATTGATTGCGCTGTCTGGCGGCCGCAACGGTGAGATTGGTGTTGCCCTTGTCTCTGGACGTCAGGCCGATGCCGCAACAGCACTCGACGAGTTTGTGACACTGTTTGGTGATCGTTTCTATCTTGAACTGCAGCGTACCGGGCGCCCTGAAGAAGAGGATTATCTGCACGCTGCCGTGGAGTTGGCCAGCCAACACAACTGCCCAGTCGTGGCGACCAATGACGTTAGGTTTATTACTCAAGATGAGTTTGAGGCCCACGAAGCGCGGGTCTGTATTCACGAGGGCCGGGCGCTTGATGATCCGCGTCGTGAACGACGCTATTCAGAGCAACAGTATTTGCGCACTCCCGCCGAAATGGTGGAACTATTCGCCGATATACCCGAAGCGCTGGAGAACAGCGTGGAGATCGCCAAGCGCTGTTCACTAGAGCTACGCCTGGGGGAATACTTTCTGCCTGATTACCCGATCCCAGAGGGCATGACAGTCAATGAGTTCTTTATTAGTGAGTCAGAGAAAGGCCTCCAGGAACGTCTCGAGGTACTCTTTGATCCCACTGCCGATGATTTCCCAGAGACACGTGCACGTTATCTAGACAGACTAAAGTTTGAGCTGGATATTATTATTCAGATGGGTTTCCCCGGTTATTTTTTGATCGTGATGGATTTTATTCGCTGGGCAAAAACCAATCTCATACCTGTGGGTCCGGGCCGCGGTTCCGGTGCCGGCTCATTGGTGGCGTACGCGCTTAAGATTACTGATCTCGACCCAATTGAATACGACTTGCTTTTTGAACGCTTTCTCAACCCAGAACGTGTCTCAATGCCGGACTTCGATATTGACTTTTGTATGGAAGGACGCGATCGGGTCATCGCCTATGTCGCGGAACAATATGGTCGCGATGCGGTGTCGCAAATCGTTACCTTTGGCACCATGGCGGCCAAAGCGGTGGTGCGTGATGTGGCGCGAGTACAGGGCAAGTCCTATGGACTGGCGGATAAATTATCCAAATTAATTCCCTTTGAAGTGGGCATGACGCTGGAGAAAGCCGTTGAGCAGGAAGAGGGGTTAAAACAGTTTTTAGCCGACGATGATGAGGCGGCTGAAATCTGGGGTATGGCTCTACAGCTTGAAGGGATTTCGCGCAACTGCGGTAAGCACGCTGGTGGTGTGGTAATAGCGCCGACTAAGATTACCGACTTTTCTCCTATCTATTGCGATGAAGCCGGCGGCGGTGTTGTGACGCAGTTTGATAAAAGCGATGTGGAAGATGCCGGTCTGGTCAAGTTCGACTTTTTGGGGCTGCGTACGCTGACCATTATTGACTGGGCGGTGCGCATGATTAATGCGGATCGCAGTGCAGTCGGCGAAGAACTACTCGAGATCGAGAAAATTCCGCTCGACGATCAGCCGACTTATGAGTTGATGCAACGCGCCGAAACGACCGCAGTATTTCAGCTTGAGTCGCGCGGGATGAAAGAACTGATTCGCAAACTGGGTCCCGACCGCTTTGAAGATATTGTCGCACTGGTGGCGCTGTTCCGCCCAGGACCACTGCAATCCGGCATGGTCGACGACTTTATCAATCGCAAGAAGGGCCGTGCGGAGGTCAGTTATCCGCATCCCCAGTACCAGCATGATTGCCTCAAACCCGCTCTGGAGCCCACCTATGGGATTATCCTCTATCAAGAGCAGGTGATGCAGATCGCTCAGGAGATGGGTGGCTACACGCTCGGTGGCGCCGATCTATTGCGTCGCGCCATGGGCAAAAAGAATGCCGACGAAATGGCCAAACAGCGCGATCTGTTTATGCAGGGCGCCATTGAAAAGGGTTTTGCCAAAGAGCTGGCGTCAAATATCTTTGACCTTATGGAAAAATTTGCCGGCTATGGCTTCAACAAATCGCACTCGGCGGCCTATGCGCTGGTTGCCTATCAGACCGCTTGGCTAAAACAGCATTACCCCGCACAATTTATGGCCGCAACGATATCGTCGGATATGGATAAGACCGATAAAGTGGTGACGTTTATTGACGAGTGCCGAGCAATGAATCTGCAGTTGCTGCCACCAGATGTCAATCACGGCCAGTTCCAGTTCAGTGTCGACAAGCAAAACCGCGTGATCTATGGCTTGGGTGCGATCAAAGGGCTCGGTGAGGGTCCTGTGGAAAATATCCTCGCCGCGCGGAATGAGGGCGGAGCATTCAAAGATCTATTCGACTTTTGTGCCCGTGTCGACGGTCGCAAAGTCAATAAGCGCGCTATTGAAGCGATGATTCGCAGCGGTGCTTTTGATGAAATTGGCCCAGAGGGTGAGATTGGCTATCGTCGCGCGGTGATGCTCGCAGCGATGGATGAAGCGGTCAAGCTTGCTGAACAGCATGCGCGCAACACCAGCAGTGGCATGGGCGATCTGTTTGGCGACTCAATCGTTGAGAGTGCGGCAGAAATCAATTACAGCAGTTATGGTGCCGCCCGAACACTGTCGATGAGAGAGCGGCTCAATGGTGAACGCGACACGCTGGGCCTCTATTTGACCGGACACCCTATCGATGAATACGCCGACGAACTGTCGCGCATGCACCCCAATCGCATCTCAGCACTCCGCCCCGGCAAGGAAAGCAGTACCGTATCCGGCATGGTGATCGCCATGCGCGTAATGAAAAATAAGCGCGGCGAGAACTTTGCCTTTGTCACGCTCGATGACAAGAGTGGTCGTCTTGAGTTGTCCGTGTTCGCTGAGAAATTTAATGTCTATCGAGAAATACTGGTCAAAGATGCGCTGATAGTGGTTCAAGGTGCTGTTTCAGAGGACAGTTTTACCGGTGGCCTTAAAATGCTTGCCGAATCGATCCAGTCTATCTATGAGGCGCGCTGCAGTAAGATTAAGCATCTCTCGGTAAGCCTCGAGAGTGAATCTGCTGACGGCCAGTGGGCAGATCGTCTGCACAGTCATCTGGACAGTTATCGAGATGGCAACTGTGCGCTGAAAATTGACTACGCGGCCGCTAGCGCGCGGGGACAACTAAAGCTCGGCAGCCAATGGCGAGTGCAGCCCCGCGATGAGCTAATTGCACGTTTACGCGAAGAATTTGGTAAAAATAACGTCACTTTACACTACGATTAAAAGACTCCACCTAGCGTAGATTTTTTTAAGTGGTAGAATGCCGTCAAGTCACCGTACTCTGCCAAGACATGAGACTTCCGTCCCTATGAATTTAAATTATCTCTCTTTTGAACAACCCATCGCTGAGCTCGAAGCTAAGATCGAAGAACTGCAGCTTGTTGGCAATGACAATGATCTGAATATTGCTGACGAAGTCAGCAAGTTGCGCAACAAATCGCAAAAGTTGACTGAGGGTATCTACTCTAAATTGACCCCCTGGCAGGTTGTGCAGGTAGCACGTCATCCTCATCGTCCCTATGCTCTCGATTACATCACCCGCATCTTTACCGACTGGGAAGAGATGCATGGTGATCGTCATTTTGGCGATGACAATGCCATTGTTGGCGGTGTCGCGCGCTTAAACGGTCAGCCGGTGATGGTGATCGGTGAAGAAAAGGGACGCGGTGTCAATGACAAAGTGATGCGTAACTTCGGCATGCCCAAACCCGAAGGCTACCGCAAAGCCCTGCGTTTGATGGAAACCGCCGAGCGCTTTAAGTTGCCAGTATTGACACTTATCGACACGCCTGGAGCCTATCCGGGTATCGACTCCGAAGAGCGCAATATCTCTGAGGCCATTGCGCGCAATCTGGCGGTCATGTCGCGCTTGAAGACACCGATTATTTGTACGGTAATCGGCGAGGGTAGCTCCGGTGGTGCACTGGCAATCGGCGTGGGTGATAAAACCAATATGCTGCAATACAGCACCTATTTTGTGATTTCGCCTGAGGGCTGTGCCAATATCATTTGGAAGACCAGTGATAAAGCCTCACTGGCAGCAGAAGCCATGGGCGTTACCTCAGACAACCTGGAGAAGTTGGGTATAGTCGATGAAACCATACCAGAACCCATGGGCGGAGCGCACCGGGATATCGATGCGATGTGTGCCACGTTGAAGGGCAGCCTTAGCCGCCAGCTCGATGAGCTAGCTGCGGTCCCAATTGATGAATTACTCGAAAGACGCTTCGATCGTCTGATGTCCTACGGCTCTCCGGACTGAGATTTGGATGCATAAAAAAGCCGCCGACTGCTTTTATTCGGCGGCTTTTTTATAGACAACTTTTTATCTTATCCCTATACAGTCGGGAGGGTCAGCTAACTCTCCACCAGCATTGATATCGCGGCTAGGGCATCTGGATCCTTGGACTTAATCTTATTGGCAATGTGGTGCTGAAAATAATAGCGAAAGTCTGCACATTGATCACTTTCAAAAAGACACTCATCGCCGGGTAAGACCGGTGTGTTAAAAATCTTACTNTCGTCGATTAACATACCGCTGACCGAGCCGTCCTGATGCAGTCTCCAGCTAACCACTTCCTTGAGTGTGATGCTCTTAAATTTGTCCGCCGACAACACCGCATGGGTGCCAATAGTGTCCGGAATCTCCTGAATAATTTCGCGCGCCGAATCACATTGATACTCATAGTAATCTGCTGCTGTTTCCAGCTCGACAATCTTATGTAGCGGAGCACTGTAAAAAAGTTCATCGACCCCCTCATCATAATAGCCCTGCCACTGGCCATTTAAGGGGTCGTTGATCTCATCGCAAGCAACCAGCTCACTGAGCCAGGGAACCAGTCCAACGACCTCACCGCTGGAGCGTAAACCCCAGGCGAGAATTTTAACGGAAAACAGCTTGTCCTCATTTTCCGAGTTAGAATAGAGCATCTCCAATCCATCGAGTTCGGGGGCAATGCGGATCAATTTATTGTCGAGACTTTCAGAGAGGGGTTTGCGCGTGAAAATATCAATCACATTGTCGTTGCGCTGAGATTTAGATTTGGGGTTAGCCTTTGAACCGGGCTTGGAATCAATGGTTTTACTCATTGGTACATCTCCTTAACGGGGTTGGCAGGAAACGCGAGGTACACTATATAAAGTACTCCAGAATTTTTCAAAGCACAACACTTTGTGCTCAACAGATGAAACACCCACATGATTTAGTGTGGCACATTTTAGGCGCAGGAGGTAATCAATTTTCCATGTTGGCTGAGGAAACGCGGTTAGCGAGTATTATTCGACTTTTTGATGATCTTTTTTTTGGTCGCTTCAACACACGCCTGCTGGGTGGTGCGGCTGAGCCAATCTACATCCCAGCTGGGATTGCAGCAGATGAATCAGAGTTGGATCCCCTCTGCGCCTTTCACCGGCTCTATTTTCGGCATGATTATTTATCCAGCGCGCTGCATGAAGCTGCGCACTGGTGTATCGCGGGTGATCAGCGAAGAGCGCAAATGGACTTTGGTTATTGGTACCATCCAGACGGTCGATCACCGCAGCAACAGCAGTTATTCGAGCTGGCTGAGATCAAACCTCAGGCACTTGAATGGATGTTCTCAGTGGCCTGTAGGCAGCCGTTCTTGATCAGTACCGACAATCTGGCGTCGGGTCTGGGATCAAGTCCAGAATTTGCAAACCGCGTGGTCGAGCAGTTGCAACATTGGTGTTCTGGGGACGGTTTACCCTCAAGGGGGCAGCAATTTATTGAGGTCTTGGCAAGCCGGTTTGGTTGTTCTGATGTCTTCTGCCAAGATCATTATCAGTTAGATAAATTACGTTAATCTGGTTAAACTCACTGCGACTATGGTCATGATTAAAACCACGCAGGAGCGCAACGAGACAGCTATGCAAGCCTACCTTATTGATTCATCAATCTATATTTTTCGCAGTTACTTTACGTTGCCAGATAACTGGCATTCCCTGGACTCAGGTTATCCAACCAACGCGGTATATGGTTTTACTGGGTTTCTGCTTGAACTGTTGCGCAATAAGCAGCCAAATTATCTCTTCTGTGCTTTTGATGAAAGTCTTGGCAGCGGCTTTCGGCATCAATTGTGCCCAGATTACAAAGCCAATCGCGAGCTTCCTGACGAAGCTTTGGCATTTCAATTAAATGCCTGTCGACAGCTGTGCCGGGTGCTGGGTATTACAGAAATGGCCTCAACAATCTACGAGGCCGATGACCTGATTGGCGCGGTAGCGAAAAAGACCCGCAATGCCAAGGCACAGCCCGTAGTCATCACTCGTGACAAGGATCTCACGCAGATTATCGAAGCTGACGATCTCTACTGGGATTTTGGCAAGGCGCCACCGAAAACTCAGCGTCAAGTGGAAAAGGATCTCCAGCTCGGCTGTCAGCAGATGGCTGACTTTTTAGCCTTGACCGGAGACAGTAGTGATAATATCACCGGCATTCCCGGCGTTGGTGCGAAAACCGCGCGGCAGTTACTGCTCCATTTTCCGGATATAGATGCGATACTGGAGCATCTAGACCAACTCCAGGATTTGCCGATTCGCGGTGCCGCAAAGCTAGCCGATAAAGTGACCATGCACCGTGAACAGTTATTGTTGGCTCGCCAACTGACCACCATTGTCAGTGATATCGACGCGGCGCCAGAGTTGGATCAGATAGCATGGCAGGGAGTTCATGCACAGGCCTTCGAGCTATTTTGTGACGAGATGGGCTTTGGCAATAGCTTTAGCCAGCGCGCACATTCGTTGCGTGCGCGGCACAACGCAGCGAGTTGGTAGAGAGTTGGTAAAGAGTCCGGTAACGGTTGCGGGAAAACGAAAGGGCAGTTGTTTGAAAATAGTCGCTGATCAAAATATGCCGATGGTAGACCACTTCTTTGCTGAGCTCGGCACCATTACCTATCTCCCCGGTCGCACCATCACGGCGGCCGATGTCGCCGACGCTGATCTATTGCTGGTGCGATCGATAACCGAGGTAAATCAGTCATTATTGGACGGTTCGTCAGTCGCCTTTGTCGGCTCTGCCACCATCGGCACAGACCATGTCGATCAGGCCTACCTGAAATCACAAGGTATAGGCTTTGCGCACGCGCCGGGCTGTAATGCGGACGCTGTCGTGCAGTACGATTTATCCGTCTTGAGTCGTCTGCAGCCCAACTGGCTGCAGAGTACGGTGGCTATTGTCGGTTGCGGTAATGTCGGCAGTCGCCTCTACCGCAGCCTGACCAATCTCGGTGTTCACTGCCGTGTCTACGATCCATTCCTCGGCGCAGATAGCAGCGTCAATCGAGTTGATTTCAAGGCCGTACTAGATGCCCAGGTTATCTGCCTGCATACTCCCTTGACCCAATCAGGCTCCCACCCAACAGAGCATTTATTCAATGCTGATGTGCTCTCGCAACTTGACGAATCGACCTTGCTGATCAACGCTGGCCGCGGTGCGGTAATCGATAATCTGGCACTGCTGGCTCGCTTGCAGTCCGGGTCGGCCCTGAGAGTGGCACTGGATGTCTGGGAGCATGAACCCAGGATTAACCTCAAGCTGCTCGACAGAGTGGCACTGGCAACGCCCCATATCGCCGGTCACAGTCTCGAGGGCAAGCTAAGGGGTACACAAATGCTTGCTACTGCATACCAGGCCTGGGCTAATCATGAACAAATTAGCGAAATCCAAGAACCAGCGATAACTGTAGATAGCCCCTCCAAGACCCTTGTAGCTGAGACTTTAAGCGAACTTATTCTCGCGAGTTACGATGTATCACAAGACGATGCCAGATTCCGAGCAGCGTTACAATCGTCGGCTGCAACAGGTGAGACGTTTGATCTGTTGCGCAAGCAGTACCCTGAACGCCACGAGTTCGGCTACTACCGTGCAGAGGTCCCGAGTGAAATCAGGACTCAGGCTTTGCAGTTGGGCTTTTACTAGTTCTTTTGGCCCCAGTGCTAGGCTGAAGCCTGATTGCGCAGTCGTTCGAGAAATATTGCAAGGCGGCCAATGGCCTCGGTTAACTGGTCCTTGTCGGGCAAAAATACGATACGAAAATGCTGTGTTCCGGCCATGTTAAAAGCGCTGCCCTGAACCAGTAACACGCGCTCCTGCTTGAGTAATTCAAGCACCAGATTTTCATCATCGGCCACTGGATAGATATCCGGGTCGAGTCTTGGAAACAGGTACATGGCTGATTTGGGCTTGACACAGCTAACACCAGGTATCTGGGTAATTAGGTCATAGGCCAAGTCGCGCTGAGCCTTTAAGCGACCACCTGGAAGAATCAAATCATTGATGCTCTGGTAGCCGCCAAGCGCCGTCTGAACGGCAAGCATCGCCGGCACATTGGCACAGAGACGCATTGAAGCGAGCATTTCAAGCCCTTCGATATAGCTGCGAGCATTGTCTTTGGCGCCAGAGATAACCACCCAACCGGAACGGAATCCAGCCAGACGATAGGTTTTAGACAGGCCATTAAAGGTTAGGCAGAGAACGCTTACGACCAATGTCGCCAATGGAATATGCTCTGCGTCATCGTAGACAATTCGGTCATAGATTTCGTCGGCAAACACCACCAGATTATACTTTTCTGCCAGCGCGACAATTTGTTTTAAGTTGTCTTCACTGTAGACAGCTCCGGTGGGGTTATTCGGATTAATCACCACTATGCCGCGCGTCTGCGAGGTAATCTTACTCTCAATATCGGCGATATTTGGCTGCCAATTATCCGCTTCGTTGCACTGATAGTGTTTCGGTGTACCGCCGGCCATTGAGACCGCCGCGGTCCACAGTGGATAGTCAGGGGAGGGGATCAACACCTCATCGCCATTATTCAGCAATGCCTGCATCGACATCACGATTAGTTCACTGACACCGTTGCCCATAATGACATCATCGACAACCACACTTTTGATACCCTGCGTCTGGGCGCGCTGCATAACCGCCTTGCGCGCCGCGAACAGACCCTTCGAGTGACAGTAGCCCTGAGCATTGCGCAGATTGTGAATGACATCGTGCATGATTTCATCTGGGGCATCAAAACCAAAGGCGCCTGGATTACCAATGTTGAGTTTAATAATTCGTTGGCCTTCTTCCTCAAGCAAGTTAGCATGGTCGAGTACAGGGCCACGAATGTCATAACAGACATTGGCGAGTTTGAGTGATTTCTTTAATTCGGGCATGGTTGATTTAGGTACAGTATCAGAATGTTAAGGGCGGCGATTAGACCGCTCCGTTGAATGGCTTCGAGAGCCGAACGCGATTTAGCGACGTTTACGCCGCATTGTAGCTAAATAATATCTTTGAGGGGTGAGGTTTGATAAAAATAATAAATTGGTCAGGGCAGGGAGCCTTTTTACTCTCGGTATTGACCGTGCTCGGCTACCGCACTGCTATTCTTCCGTTTAGGGTCGCCTTTCTGCTGTTTATTCTCGCACTGCTGGTGTGCATGATCGTGTCTGTGGTTGGATTATTAGAGTTAGCTTTTGCTCGTTACCGCAAGAAGCCGATTAGCCTAGAGTTTGTGCTGGTAGTAGTTGCCTGTACCATCTGTCCCAGCGTTGCGCTGTTTAGTGTTGGCCTAGAGGGTATCAACGCGCCGATGATTCACGATATAAGCAGCGACACTGACAACCCTCCTGCATTTATCTTTACCCTTGAAGAACAGGGCTATAGAGAAAATTCCCTGCGCTACGCCGGAGGTTCGGTTAGCGTTATGCAGCGGCAGGCCTACCCTGAGGTAACCACGCTTTACGTTGAGGTGGCGCCTCGGGTGGCTTATCAAAAAGCGTTATTTGTCGCGAGCATACTGGGTTGGACTATTTCTGCTCAGGACTCGATGATCTATCATTTTGAGGCTCAGGCGACGACAGCGATATTTCGTTTTATCGACGATATTGCCGTCCGTATTACACCGCTGGATGAGGGTTCAAGTGCAATCGATATACGCTCAGTATCGCGGGTTGGGGTTTCTGACTTCGGTGCCAATGCCAATCGGATAGGGCTTTTTTTTACCAGGCTTAAGGTTGAGCTAGAGAATCTTTAGCTGGGCTAAAAATAAGCGGCTGTTAGGCTTGACACTGTATCTGTAGCTCCTTATTATGCGCGCCTCCTAGCCAGTCACGTCCCGTTCGTCTAGAGGCCTAGGACACCGCCCTTTCACGGCGGTAACAGGGGTTCGACTCCCCTACGGGACGC
>JGI20156J14371_10001177_pt1 | contig 21808 bp, 18 predicted proteins | sample COG_06_FD_14371 | JGI IMG/M metagenome (IMG submission 14371)
GTCATGTAGTAAAGGCCCAAGACCATGTCTTGAGACGGTACTGCAATTGGAGCGCCATTCGCTGGGTTCAAAATGTTGTGCGAAGCCAACATCAAAAGTTGGGCTTCGAGAATCGCCGCATTGCCCAGAGGCAAGTGAACAGCCATCTGGTCACCGTCAAAGTCAGCGTTGAATGCTGTACACGCCAACGGGTGCAACTGAATCGCTTTTCCTTCGATCAATTTCGGCTGGAACGCTTGAATTCCCAGACGGTGCAAAGTCGGTGCACGGTTGAGCAGGACAGGGTGCCCCTTCATCACGTTTTCGAGAATATCCCAAACAACCGGTTCCTTGGCATCAACAATCTTCTTTGCTGACTTCACCGTTTTCACAATGCCGCGCTCAATCATTTTACGGATGATGAACGGCTTGTAAAGCTCAGCCGCCATGTTCTTTGGCAAACCGCACTCGTGCAATTTCAAACTAGGTCCAACAACAATGACCGAACGTGCTGAATAATCCACACGCTTTCCAAGCAAATTCTGACGGAAACGGCCCTGTTTTCCTTTCAGGCTATCTGACAAGGACTTTAGAGGACGATTGCTTTCCGTCTTGACTGCACTGGACTTACGGCTATTATCGAACAAGCTATCGACCGCCTCTTGCAACATCCGCTTTTCGTTCCGCAAGATGACTTCCGGCGCCTTGATCTCTACCAGACGCTTCAAACGGTTGTTCCGGATGATCACACGTCGGTACAAATCGTTCAGGTCAGAAGTCGCAAAACGTCCGCCATCGAGCGGAACCAATGGACGCAATTCGGGCGGAATCACTGGCACCACCTTCACAATCATCCATTCCGGTTTGTTTGTGATTCGGGAGTTGGCATCGCGGAAAGATTCTACGACCTGCAAACGCTTCAGGGCTTCACTCTTTCGCTGTTGCGACGTCTCTGTATTCGCCGAGTGACGCAGTGTGTAGGACAATTCGTCCAACTCCAAATTCGCCAGCATGTCGTGAAGCGCCTCGGCTCCCATCTTGGCGATGAATTTATTCGGATCCTTGTCGTCCAAGTATTGGTTTTCCTTTGGAAGGGTATCCAAGATGTCCAAGTACTCTTCTTCTGTCAAAAATTCATTAACGGCAAGCTCAGCATCTTCAGCACCTTTGGCAATGCCCGGCTGAATGATGACATAGCGCTCGTAATAAATGATCTGATCGAGCTTTTTAGAGGGCATGCCCAAGAGGTAACCAATTTTATTGGGTAGGCTCTTGAAATACCAGATGTGAGCCACTGGGACGACCAATTGAATGTGCCCCATGCGCTCACGTCGCACTTTTTTCTCTGTAACCTCGACGCCACATCGGTCACAAACGATTCCTTTGTATCGGATTCGCTTGTATTTCCCGCAATGGCATTCAAAGTCTTTGACAGGACCGAAAATTCGCTCGCAGAATAAACCATCTCGTTCCGGCTTATACGTCCGGTAGTTGATGGTTTCTGGTTTCAACACTTCGCCGTGGGATTGCTCGAGAATCATCTCGGGCGATGCCAATGAAATGGTGATGGTATTGAAGTCGCTCGAAAGCTGCTTGGGTTGTTTTTGCTGAAACATAAATGGCAGTTCTATGCTGTGATCAATCTAAAGAAACAGTCAGTCCCAATCCACGCAATTCGTGGAGTAAGACATTGAAAGACTCAGGGATACCTGGTGTCGGCATGTTTTCCCCCTTAACGATGGACTCGTATGCACGAGCGCGGCCGTTGACATCATCTGATTTCACAGTGAGAATCTCTTGCAAGATGTTCGCTGCACCAAATGCTTCCAACGCCCAGACCTCCATCTCTCCAAAACGCTGGCCTCCAAATTGTGCCTTACCTCCCAGTGGTTGCTGGGTTATTAACGAGTAAGGTCCAATGGAACGCGCGTGCATTTTGTCGTCAACCATGTGGCTTAGTTTGATCATGTAAATGATTCCCACTGTTGCCGGCTGGTCAAATCGTTCACCCGTACCACCATCGTGCAAGTAGGTCACGCCGCATTCGGGGACTCCTGCCTCATTGGTGATTTCTGTGATCTGCTCCAAGGTGGCTCCATCAAAAATGGGAGTCGCATACGTGCGTCCCAAGTTCTGACCTGCCCAACCCAAGATCGTTTCATAGATTTGACCCAAGTTCATTCGAGAAGGTACGCCCAGCGGATTCAAGACGATATCCACCGGAGTCCCATCCTCGAGGAATGGCATGTCTTCTTGACGGACAATTTTTGCTACGATTCCCTTGTTTCCGTGACGGCCTGCCATCTTATCACCCACTTTCAGCTTACGCTTCTTGGCGACATAAACCTTGGCCAACTTGACGATGCCAGTTGGCAGCTCATCTCCCACGGTCACCTGGAATTTCCGGCGCTTGTATGCTCCAAGAATGTCGTTGTACTTCAAGTGGTAATTGTGCACTACTCGTCGTACCAACCGGCTATTATCTTCATCTCGGACCCAACCATCGCTGTTGATGGTCAAGTAATCCAAGCTGTTCAAGATTTTCTGAGTGAACTTCACTCCCTTCTTGACCTGCTCTTCCTTGTAGTAGTTATTGACGCCTTGGCAAACCTTGCCTCCGACAAGCTTCATAAGCTTCTCTACCAACACTTTTTTCAGTGCTGCTGCCTCAACATCAAATTCTTTATCGATGGACTCCAAGACAGCCTTGTCAGCCGCTTTGGATTTTCGATCCTTGATGGCACGTGAGAACAACTTCTTCTCAATGACAACACCCTGACCCGATGGAGGCATCTTCAATGATGCATCTTTCACATCGCCTGCTTTGTCACCGAAAATGGCTCGCAAAAGCTTTTCTTCGGGACTTGGGTCGGACTCTCCTTTTGGAGTGATTTTTCCAATGAGGATATCGCCCTCCTTGACTTCCGCTCCAATGCGAATCAATCCGTGCTCGTCGAGATCACTCGTTGCCTCCTCACTTACATTCGGGATGTCACTGGTCAATTCTTCTACTCCTCGCTTCGTATCTCGTACCTCGAGGACGTATTCGTCGACGTGGAGTGACGTGAAGATATCTTCACGAACAACACGCTCATTGATCACGATTGCATCCTCAAAGTTGTAACCATTCCATGGCATGAATGCTACACGCATGTTTTGTCCCAACGCCAACTCCCCTTTGTCAGTGGAGTAACCGTCGACCAATATTTGGCCGGCATGCACGACATCACCCTTTTGAACAAGGGGCTTCAAATTCATACAAGTGCCCTGGTTCGTTCTGCGGAATTTCGGGATTTCGAGAACATTCACGGCGTCTTCAAACGAGACCAGCTCGTCCATTTCATCCATGGTATACTTGATGTGAATCTCATTTGCATCCACAAACTCGATTGTACCATCTGCTTCCGCCCGCATCAAGATTCGAGAATCCTCTGCGACGGACTGCTCGAGTCCTGTGCCTACAATTGGCGCTGCCGGCTTCATCAACGGAACCGCCTGACGCATCATGTTCGACCCCATCAATGCACGGTTCGCATCATCATGCTCCAAAAACGGAATCAATGAGGCTGCGATGGATGCAATTTGGTTCGGAGCAACGTCCATATAATGAAGCTGGTCCGGCGCAACCTGCGGGAAGTCTCCTTCCAATCTTGCCTTGACGATATCGTTCGTGAATGCGCCGTCTTTTGATACGGGAGCATTGGCCTGGGCAATCAAGTTTGAATCTTCGTCTTCTGCGGATAGGTAAATGACGTCTTTTGGATCCGTTGAAACTTTACCATTCTGCACCTTACGATACGGTGTTTCAATGAATCCCAATCGGTTCACCTTTGCATAAACACACAAAGAACTGATCAAACCAATGTTTGGTCCCTCCGGCGTCTCAATCGTGCAGAGTCGGCCGTAGTGCGTGTAGTGCACGTCTCTAACCTCAAATCCTGCTCGTTCACGGGATAAACCACCTGGTCCGAGTGCCGAAATTCTTCGTTTGTGTGTAACCTCGCTCAATGGATTCGTTTGATCCATGAACTGCGACAATTGGTTCGTGCCAAAGAAGCTATTGATCACGGAGCTCAATGTCTTCGCATTGATCAAGTCCGTCGGCGTGAAGACCTCGTTGTCACGTACGTTCATTCGCTCTCGGATGGTCCGCGCCATTCGCGCCAAACCAACACCGAATTGACTGTAAAGTTGTTCTCCAACCGTTCGAATGCGACGATTCGACAGGTGGTCGATGTCGTCGACATCCGCATTTGAGTTGACCAGATCAAGCAAATACTTGATAATGAGCAGGATGTCATCCTTTGTCAGCGTGCGATTCTGAACATCTTCTTGGATGTTCAGTTTGCGATTGATTCGGAATCGCCCCACCTCTCCCAAATCATATCGTTGCTCTGAGAAGAACAACTTGTCAATTACACCGCGCGCCGTGTCCAAGTCTGGTGGCTCGGCGTTTCGAAGTTGACGGTAAATGTATTCAACAGCCTCCTTCTCCGAGTTGGAGCTATCCTTTTGAAGCGTGTTGTATATGATGGCATAATCCGACTGGTTGATGTCTTCTTTGTGAAGAATAATGGTTTTCGCGCCGGAGTCCTGAATTAGCTCGAGGTGCTCCTTATCCAAAATTGTTTCACGATCCAAGACCACTTCATTTCGCTCAATGCTCACAACCTCTCCCGTATCCTCATCCACGAAATCCTCTACCCATGTCTTCAAAACACGTGCAGCTAAGCGACGTCCTATCGCTCGCTTCAGTCCGGTTTTTGTCACCTTCAACTCGTCAGCCAAGTTGAAAATATCCAAAATGTCACGATCTGTTTCGAAGCCGATGGCACGCAAAAGCGTTGTCACCGGTAATTTTTTCTTTCGATCGATGTATGCGTACATGACACTGTTAATGTCCGTCGCAAATTCAATCCAGGACCCTTTGAATGGTATAATTCGGGCACTGTAAAGTTTCGTTCCATTGGCGTGTCGGCTTTGGCCGAAGAACACGCCCGGGGAACGGTGCAGTTGGTTAACGATAACACGCTCAGCCCCATTCACTACAAACGATCCTTGAGGAGTCATGTAGGGAATTGTGCCGAGGTAAACGTCTTGAACAATGGTTTCAAAATCCTCGTGCTCAGGGTCTGTGCAGTATAGCTTCAGTTTTGCCTTCAGTGGTACGCTGTACGTGAGACCGCGCTCGATGCATTCGTTGATCGAGTAACGCGGGGGATCCACGAAATAGTCCAAGAATTCCAGAACGAATTGATTCCGTGTGTCAGTGATCGGAAAATTCTCACTAAAAACCTTAAAGAGGCCTTCAGATTCTCTGTTTTCAGGGTTTGTCTCAAGTTGAAAAAACTCCTGGAACGATCGCAATTGGATGTCCAGAAAATCAGGTCGTGATAACGGCAGCTCCACTGAGGAGAAGCTAATCCGTTCTGTAGTATTTGGTTTCACCAGAGTCATGGTGGTATGAGTTCTAGAGTGGAAACAGGCGAGTTGGATGCAGGTTCAGGCAAAAGCATAAAAAGTCCGGGTGGGGAACCTGCTTCCCCACCTGGACCTATAAGGGTTAAAGTATGGGCTTACTTAAGCTCAACTTCTGCACCGGCTTCTTCAAGCTGCTTTTTGAGTGCTTCGGCTTCGTCCTTCGCAACTCCTTCCTTTACAGGACCTGGAGCATTGTCAACGATTTCCTTGGCTTCTTTCAAGCCAAGACCAGTGAGTTCTTTCACTGCCTTCACAACTGCAAGCTTAGCTCCACCGGGAGCAGTAAGGATTACATCAAATTCAGACTTCTCTTCAGCACCAGCGCCGTCTCCACCGGCCCCAGGGCCTGCGGCTACAGCAACTGCAGCTGCAGCTGGCTCAATGCCGTGTTCGTCTTTCAAGATTGTGGCGAGTTCGTTTACCTCTTTTACGGTGAGATTTACAAGCTCTTCTGCCATTTTGTTCAAATCAGCCATGATTGTTGATTGAATGATTAATTTCTAGATTATTTAAAAAGTGTCAAGCACCTCGGGATTCCAAGGCTTTGACCAAACCGGATAGGGTATTGCCTCCTGATTGCAAGGCTCCCACAACGTTTTTCGCTGGGGACTGCAACAAAGTAACAATCTCACCAATGAGCTCTTCCTTCGACTTGATCGAGGTCAAAGCTTCTAATTGGTCAGCTCCTACATAACAGGCTTCTTCTACGTAAGCTGCTTTGAGGACTGGCATATCATGTTTCTTATTGAACTCCTTGATCAAGCGAGCTGGCCCATTGCCAATATCACCTGTCATCAAAGCTGTTTGTCCCACCATGGAACCATACAACTCCTCGAAGTTCTTTTCTTCAACACGTTCCATGGCTTTGCGAAGAAGTGTATTCTTCACAACACGCAAAGTGATGTTGTTTTTGAAACTTTCACGGCGCAAAAGTGTGGTGGCCTCAGCGTCAAGCCCGGAGGCATCCGTGAGGTACAACACATTCTTCTCCTGCAATACCTGCGTCAATTCATCAATCAACTGGTCTTTTTCTTGTCGAGTCATGATTCGTTAGGTTAAGCAGTTACCGATTTCTGATCTACCAAGATTCCTGGGCCCATGGTTGAGCTCAATGAGATGCTCTCCATGTAAGCTCCTTTCGCAGAGGCTGGCTTCAAACGCATCAAGGTCGTTAAGACCTCTGCTGCATTCTCCTCCAACTTCTTAGCATCGAAAGAAACTTTTCCCACTGAAGCGTGAATGATTCCATATTTATCAACTTTGAAATCAATCTTTCCAGCCTTTACATCTTGTACAGCCTTGCCAACATCCATCGTAACGGTTCCGGATTTGGGGTTGGGCATAAGTCCTCGTGGACCGAGAACACGTCCCAACGCACCCACCTTACCCATCACTTGTGGAGTGGTAATAATTACATCAATGTCGGTCCAGCCGCCCTTGATCTTGTCAATGTACTCGTCAAGTCCTACGAAGTCGGCACCGGCATCCTTTGCATCCTGCTCTTTGTCAGGGTTGCAAAGCACCAATACCTTGATCGACTTTCCCGTTCCGTGTGGAAGGGAAACCGTTCCGCGAACCATTTGGTTCGCCTTTCGTGGGTCTACTCCGAGTCGCACAGCTAAATCCACTGTCGCGTCGAACTTTACGGTAGAGCATTCTTTCACCAAAGTCGAAGCTTCGGTGAGTGAATACACTTTCTCTGGTTCAACCTTTCCAGCGATAGCTTTCTGGTTCTTTGTTAATTGTCCCATTTTGCGCAATTATTGACGTTAGAAGGGAGGAGTTCCGTCGACGCGAAGCCCCATGCTACGTGCAGTACCGGCTACCATTTTCATGGCAGATTCGACGGTAAAGCAGTTCAAATCGGGCATCTTGTCTTCTGCAATAGTGCGAACTTGGTCCCACGACACCTTTCCTTTCTTGATGCGATTAGGTTCAGGAGAACCGCCTTTTAATTTGGCGGCTTCCATCAACTGCACCGCGGCAGGAGGTGTCTTGATGACAAATTCGAATGATTTGTCACTGTAGACCGTGATCGTAACAGGGCAAACTTTGCCAGCCTTATCTTGGGTTCTGCCGTTGAATTGCTTGCAGAATTCCATGATATTCACCCCTTTTGCACCGAGAGCCGGTCCAACAGGAGGTGCAGGGTTGGCAGCGCCACCTCTGATTTGCAGTTTAATGAGTCCAGCTACTTCTTTAGCCATTGGTCATTTATAATGAACAGTCCTTAACAACAAGCACAAATGGGAAGCATTTATGGACATTGCGATGAAGGCTGTCTGTTCCTGGTTTAAATCTCTTTTTCAACTTGTAAATAGCCCAACTCTACTGGTGTTTTACGCCCGAAGATTTTGACCATCACTTTTAACTTCTTCTTTTCTTCATTCACTTCTTCAATGCTACCATTGAATCCGTTGAATGGTCCATCCGTCACTTTGACCAACTCGCCAGCTTTGTACGGAATGTTGATGTCCTCTTCCGTATCCGCCATATCGTCAATCACACCCAAAATTCGATTGATTTCATTCTGTCGAACCGCGAGGGGTTCTCCCCGCTTCTCGGCACCCAAGAAACCAATCACTCCTGTTGTAGCTCTCACCACGTGTGGAACCTCTCCCACCAAAGCTGCTTCTAAATAAATGTAGCCTGGGAATAGGTTACGCTCCTTGCTCACCTTCTTTCCATTGCGAATTTGAAACACCTTCTCTACGGGGATCAAAATCTGACCTACGTAATCTTGAAGGCCTTCTGCCGCTATCTCAGCTTCGAGAACATCTTTGATCTTCTTCTCTTGGCCGCTGATTGCTCGGACGACGTACCACTTTTTTTCGATATCACTCATGACAGAAACCACGTGATTCGATTAAAGAACTTGGTAAATCAACCCAACCAAATCCTCTCCAAACTGAGTCTGCTGCATTCACACCAAAAACCCAGTCCATAGCAAAAACAATTCCCGCTATGAGCAATGAAGCCACAAAGACAAGTACAGATGAACTTTGCAGCTCTTTTCCTGAAGGCCAAGTGACCTTGGTCACCAATTCTTGATAAGACTCCTTCAGATATTCAGCGATTTGAGACATCTCGTTTTTATTTTTTTGCACGGGCGGCAGGACTCGAACCTGCAACCAATGGTTTTGGAGACCACTACTCTACCAATTGAGCTACGCCCGTAGATGAGGAAGAAGGGGCCTCCAATTTGGAAACTCCTTCTTCCGTATTGTTCTATTCGGCGGAGCGCTTACTCAATGATAGAAGTTACCTGACCAGCACCTACGGTTCGGCCACCTTCACGGATGGCGAAACGCAAACCTGTATCCATAGCAACTGAATTGATCAAGTGAACCTCGATAGTTACGTTGTCACCTGGCATGACCATCTCACGTCCTGCTTCCAAGACAATCTCACCTGTCACGTCCGTAGTACGGAAGTAGAACTGTGGGCGATACTTGTTGTGGAAAGGAGTGTGACGTCCACCTTCATCCTTTTTCAAGATGTAGACCTCGGCAGTGAATTTTTTGTGTGGTGTAATTGAACCAGGCTTGGCGATAACCATTCCGCGTCGGATGTCCGACTTCTCAATTCCACGCAACAACAAACCAACGTTGTCTCCTGCTTCACCACGATCCAAAATCTTTCGGAACATCTCAACACCCGTGATGGTTGAAGTCAACTTCTCATCACCCATACCCAAAATTTCTACTGGGTCTGCTGTGTTGATGACACCCGTCTCAATACGTCCTGTGGCAACTGTTCCACGACCAGTGATCGTGAAGACATCCTCGATGGACATCAAGAAAGGCTTTTCGTTGTCACGTGGTGGAATTTCGATCCATGTGTCTACTGCCTCCATGAGAGACATAACAGTGTCGACCCACTTGCCTTCTCCATTCAAGGCACCGAGAGCTGATCCTGCGATAACAGGTCCATTGTCTCCGTCGTACTCGTAGAAGCTTAACAATTCGCGGACTTCCATTTCGACCAACTCGAGGAGCTCCTCGTCGTCAACCATATCCACCTTATTCATGAAGACAACAATCCGTGGGATACCAACTTGGCGTCCTAGCAGGATGTGCTCACGTGTTTGTGGCATTGGACCATCAGTTGCAGCAACAACCAAAATTGCACCGTCCATTTGCGCGGCACCTGTTACCATGTTTTTCACATAGTCAGCGTGACCCGGGCAATCTACGTGTGCGTAGTGGCGGTTGGCCGTTTGATATTCAACGTGAGAAGAGTTGATCGTGATACCACGTTCTTTCTCTTCCGGTGCGTTATCGATTTGATCGAATGAACGCGCCTCACTATGTCCCGCGTCTGCGAGAACCTTCGTAATTGCCGCAGTAAGTGTTGTCTTACCGTGGTCTACGTGTCCGATCGTACCAATGTTCACGTGTGGTTTGGACCGGTCAAACGTTTCTTTAGCCATAACCTAACTTTTTTGTTAACTGTCTGATTTCACAATATATAATGGACTCGAGCCAATGACGGGAATTGAACCCGTGACCTCATCCTTACCAAGGATGCGCTCTACCCCTGAGCTACATCGGCTTTAACCCTTACGGGTGGAGCGGAAGACGAGATTCGAACTCGCGACATTCAGCTTGGAAGGCTGATGCTCTACCAACTGAGCTACTTCCGCTTATTTGACTGGCCGCGTTCGGCCAGGTCTTGGTGGGGGTAATAGGATTCGAACCTATTCAGTCGAAGACAACAGATTTACAGTCTGCCCCGGCTCTCCAACTCCGGCGTACCCCCTTGTTCCAGTAATCTGTCCCCCACTTTCGCGGAGGACAGACTTAATGACGATGAGCCGATGGAGGGACTCGAACCCACGACCTGCTGATTACAAATCAGCTGCTCTAGCCAACTGAGCTACATCGGCGTCACTTTTCAAAGAACTGAGGAGACGAATCGCCCCGGTTTTCAGGACGGCAAATGTAAGAAAGAATCTTGTGGTAACAAGGGGCTTGCACATCTTTTCGTTGCGATATTCAATCGCAATCGCCAACAAGCTGATTTTCTGCTACTTAAGCAACAGCAGTCCGGACCTTTTTCTGCTTGAGAATTTGACGTCGAATGGCATCTAGAGCATCATCCACAGATGCTTCAAAACTCGATGAACGTCTTTTTGCAAAAAAATCAGCGCCAGGGACGTGAATCTTCACTTCTGCAACCTTGTTTTCGCGAACATCATTTTTTTCAATCCGAAGGAATACCTCGCAATTGATAATTTGATCGTGAAACGTATTCAACTTGGATACTTTGCCTTCAACAAACGCAACGAGTCGTTCGTCGGCATCAAAATGAATGGAGTGTATTTGTACTTGCATGTGCATGTTTAATGTTAATCTTTTGGACGTTTATCCAAAGGACTATCCGAATGCACTTCTTTGAGACGCGCGAGGGACTGGTGTGTATAAACCTGCGTTGAACTCAACGATGCATGACCGAGCATATCCTTGACTGCCGCCAACTCAGCACCTCGATTGAGCAGATGCGTAGCAAAAGTGTGACGAAGGATGTGTGGACTGGTCTTTTGAAGCGAGCTCACGAGCGACAAGTAATGCCGAACGCGTCTGTACACGAACGAGGGATAGAGCGATCGCCCTGCATCGGTAATGAACAAATGCCGCGATTGAAAAGGTCGCTCTTCGATGTGGCTTTGGATGCATTTCATGGTCTCAGGAAGCAACGGAATGATACGTTCTTTGAATCCTTTTCCCATAACGCGCAATTCCCCCCTTTCCGTATGCATATCCTCAACATTTAATCCAATCAATTCACTGAGGCGAACACCCGTTTCATACATCAACGCTATAATGCCTCTGTCTCTGCGCCCTTTCCAATCTTCTGCAAAAACAGATTCATCAAACATTTCACGCATCGCTCGCTCTGGAACAACTTGAGGAATGGACTTTGATAGCTTGGGAAGCACAATTGCATCCGCAGGATCAACGGTCATTAATCCTTGTCTTTTGGCATAGCGGACAAATGTTCGGTAAGCGCTCACTTTGCGGTGAATGGTTCTCGGCGCCTTGCCCAGCCTCATCATCTCCACAACATATCCGCGCAACCATTCCGACTTCACACTAAGCAAATCCACACATGCGTAATGCTCGTCCATGAATCGGTGCAATTGATTCAAATCGGAACGATAACATCGCAATGTATGAACGCTTCCTCTTTTCTCTTTTTCCAAGAAATCGAGGAATCCTTCAACGGGTGATTGGGTGTGGTTCAAAATGCAAAAAAGGCGAATGGTCCGTGGACAATTTCGCCTTTTTCATCTTAAAAACAAAGGTTTTACTCAATCATTTTTGATGTTTAGTCCGTTTTTATAACGGGCCTTCTTCCGCTGCTCCCTATTCACTACACTCGGCTTTACAAATTCACGTCGTGCCCGAAGTTCGCGCATGCGCTTCGTTCGGTCAAACTTCTTCTTGAAACGCTTAAGTGCGCGCTCGATGTTGTCTCCTTCTTTAACGGGAATTGAAAGCATGGTATTCTAATTGGGTGGCAAATTTACTGCGCTCGTCTTGAAATTCAAAACAATACGTGAAATTCAATCATCTTTCAAAAGCTCGCGGGATATCACCAACTTTTGAATCTCACTTGTGCCCTCCCCAATGGTGCAGAGCTTGCTATCCCTGTAGTACTTCTCCGCTGGAAAGTCTTTTGTGTAGCCATATCCCCCGAGCACCTGAACCGCCTCTGTTGCGACACGCACACAAACTTCGGAAGCTTCGTATTTGGCTATGGCTGATTCTTTGGTCACCGGCATTCCGTTCTCCTTTCTCCAGCATGCTTGCGACGTGAGCAAATCTGCAGCCTCAATCTGTGTGTACATGTCGGCGAGCTTAAATGCAATCGCCTGGAAACGACTGATGGGCTGACCAAACTGCTCACGTTCCTTGGAATAATCGCGGGCACATTCGAAAGCGCCTTTGGCGATACCCAATGCCAGCGAAGCAATAGAAATCCGACCACCATCAAGTATTTTCATGGCTTGGATGAATCCTTCTCCCGGACTCCCGAGCACTTGATCGTCGGGAACAAAGCAATCCTGGAAAATCATCTCTGCTGTTTCCGAGGAGCGCATTCCAAGCTTATTTTCTTTCTTTCCTCCCGAAAAACCCACCTGCTCCCTCAAGACTACGAATGCTGTAATTCCATGGCTATCCAACAATTCTCCTGTTCTAGCGAGTACAACAGCTACGTCAGAAGAGATGCCGTGCGTGATCCAGTTTTTGGTTCCATTTAAAATCCATCCATTGCGCTCCGTGTCTCTTGAAGCGGTGCATTGCATCCGCATGGCATCGCTCCCTGTATTCGCCTCGGTAAGTCCCCAGGCTCCTATGTGCTCTCCCCTCGCGAGTGCCGGCAGGAAGCGTTTCTTTTGTTCATCCGATCCGAACATCAGGATGTGATTGGTGCATAAGCTGTTATGCGCAGCCATGGACAAACCAATTGAACCGCAAACTTTTGCAAGCTCCTCAATGGCTACTTTGTATTCCATGTAGCCCATGCCCGCTCCTCCAAACTCCTCTGGGACGAGCATTCCGAGCAAACCCAACTCTCCCATTTTATGAAAGAGCTCCCGCGGAAAATATTGACGCTCATCCCAATCCATCCGATGGGGTAAGATCTCGCTCTTCGCGAAATCGCGAACCGTAGCACGGATGGCTTTTTGATTTTCTGTTTCTGAGAAATTCATTTCATTCTATTTATAGCGAACCAAAGACAGGCAAGTTTCGTTAACTGAAGACAAGGGCCAACCTTCGCGGCCATTCAATCCATTGAGCTCAATGATGAAAGTACAAGCCATGGTCACCGCATTGCACGCCTCGACCAACTGCATTGCTGCACGAGCTGTGCCACCTGTGGCAAAAACATCATCGTGAATCAACACGCGCATGCCCGGCTTGAGCGCATTTGCCTGGCACTCCAATTCTGCGCTTCCATATTCTAAATCATACGACACCCGATTCAAAACACCAGGCAGTTTGCCCTGTTTTCGAAAAGGAACAAACGGAACATCCCAATGCAATGCCATGGCAGGCCCAAAGATGAAGCCACGGCTTTCGATTCCTACCACACAATCCGGTCTCCCCTGCGCTTCCTCCACCATAAGAATCATTGCGCCAATGGCCCTTTTCGAAAGGACCGGATCGCGCCAGAGCGGTCCCATATCCTTGAAAGTAACCCCTGGTATTGGGAAATCTTCCACATCTTCAATGCGCGTCGCCACCGCCTGAGCAGATTGACTAATCTCTTTTTGAAGGTGTGGAGGCGACGGCATCTGAACGGATTTTGCAAACCCTAAGGTACGGAGACCACCTTCGAAATAGACTGTCAGTGACAGGTATTGCCGATTTCAGGTCCTCAACTTGCTTCAAATGATGTGAGTCTCGGTATGCTGTTACTGCATTTGCACCCGCATAACGGATGTAAGGATGAGATTGGAATTCCTTCCAAGACGCTTGGTTCAAACACAAGAACCGAAACACGCCTTCGCCTTTGTGAAACCAAGGAATGATGGCTTCAACTTGATCGGGATGCATTCCCCAAACTTCTCTGAGCTGTTCCACGGAATGAAAACCGCCCAGTGCCGCGCGAAACCGACAAATCCTGCCTGCGACTTTTGGGCCAATCCTTGGCAGCGCTTCCAGCGCTGCACTGTCCATTTTATTAATATTCAAGGAAGCGTTCGCGATTCGATTGCCTTGCTTTTTTACCTCCCGTCGGCGTTGAACCGTCGCCGGATACAACTCGGCGTCATACAGGCGCTGAGAATTCTCATTTCGAGCCAAAGAGGCGTCCATTCCGTGCAAAGCATTGAGCAGGATTTCCACCGATTGCCCGCTAAAACCAGAGGAATCTTGATGAATCCTCCATTCAAGGTGCATCCAGTATGCGCCAAATACACACCAAGACATAAACGCCATTTCAATCCATATTCGCTCCTTCCCTCTCCTCTTCCTCACTCCAATGGCTCAAAAATTCAACTTCATTCGTATCGCTTAATTTCCCCGGACTTGATTCGCCGAAAATAATCCGCAACATCCTCCTTGACTTCCCGCATGAGGAAGTAGAGCCCTAATACATTTGGGAAGCACATGGCGAAAATCATCGCATCACCGAAGTCGAAAACGCTTTGGGCCGAAATCGCTGAACCCAAAATCACAAACAGGCAAAAAATCGCCTTGTACGTGATATCAGCGGCGCGCGATTCGCCGAACAAAAATGTCCATGATTTCAATCCGTAATAACTCCAACTGATCATCGTTGACAGCGCAAACAATATAACGGCAACCGATAGCACAACAGGAAACCAGCTCATGGTTTGTGCAAAGGCGCTGCTGGTCAATTCAATCGCTTGAAGGTCTTTTGCTTTGGCCAAGCCCAGTGCTACTTCTTGACCCATTTCGCCATAGCCGGATATTACAATGACAAGCGCCGTCATGGTGCAAATGACTACGGTATCGATGAATGGTTCAAGCAAGGCAACAACGCCTTCGCTCACTGGCTCGTTTGTTTTTGCAGCGGAGTGCGCAATGGAGGCAGAACCGATACCGGCCTCATTCGAAAATGCGGCCCGCTGAAAACCAACAATCAATACACCAATCAAGCCGCCATAAGCCGCTTCTGGAGAAAATGCACTTGAAATGATGAGCGCGAAGGCTCCGGGAATCGCTGAGAAGTTTGCGAACAATACCACCAGAGCTCCCAACACATATATCCCAACCATAAAAGGAACGACCTTATCCGTGACTTTGGCGATGCTCTTGATTCCGCCAATGATGATCAAGCCAACTAAAATGGCCATGATCACTCCAAAAATCCAACTTTGGCCCATCAGGAATGACGCTTCTCCGCCCGTGACTTCAATCAATTGCTTGGTAGCTTGGTTGATCTGGACCATGTTTCCTCCACCGAAACTTCCTCCAATGCATGCGATGGCAAATAACACCGCCAAGACCTTGCCGAGGCGCACCTTGCCTTGCTTTGCCAATCCATCCCGCAAGTAATACATGGGACCGCCTGAGACCGAACCATCTTCATTTTCCTGGCGGTACTTTGTTCCCAGTGTGCATTCGATGAATTTGGAACTCATCCCGAGCAATCCCGCCACAATCATCCAGAAGGTAGCTCCGGGACCTCCCAGCGAAACCGCGAATGCCACTCCGGCGATGTTGCCCACTCCCACGGTTCCGCTCAATGCTGCCGTCAACGCTTGAAAGTGACTTACTTCCCCAGCATCGTTGGGGTCATCAAATTTTCCCCGCACCACATCAAGGGCGTGTCCGAATGCACGAAAGTTGATGAACTTGAAGTAAAACGTAAAAAAAATAGCCCCAAACAACAGCCAAATCAATACGAAAGGAACCTGCAACCCATCACCAAACGAGACCGTGAAGAAAATGACCTTCATAATCGCATTCGTCAGCGGCTCCATCACAGCATTGATTTGCTCATCAACCGTTGCGGCAGAAGCAGTTGTGGAAACAAAAGATGCCGCCAAGGCTGTCAAAAATTGGAAAAGACGTTGCATAAGTTGCGGGGTTTTAATCGTATTGCCCCGAATATACAAATGAAGAACTTCTAGACCGGCAACTCAAACAGGAGTTTGTATACCGAGGTATTCATTCAACGAACGTATCTGCTCAGCATCACCGAGCACAAAAAGCTTCATGGTTTCATGCAGCTCCGTCTTGGGCGATGGATTGATGACCATTTCGCCGCTGGCGCGCCGCAACCCAATGACATTGACACCAATGCGGTTGCGCGCATCAATTTCTTCCAATGTTAAACTCCGTAGGCTTTCAGGAAGTTGTTGTACTTCGACCTCTTCGAGGTTGACTTCATCACCACCTTGAATGCGAATGTGGTCTAAAAACTCCACAACATCCGGAATGGCCACGAGCGAAGCCATGTGCGCTCCGCCCACCTGGTCAGGCATGATCACATTATGCGCACCGGCCACGCGTAATTTGCTCACAGCATTCAACTGGGACGCACGGCTGATGATGAGGATGGCCTTGCGTCGCTCGCGCACCGCCAAAACAACGTAAAGATTTTGAGCATCGTCAGGCAATGTTGTAATCACGGCTCGGGCCCGATCCAAGCCGGCATTGATGAGGTTTTCATCACGTGTTGCGTCTCCAGACAAGACATGAAGGCCTTTCTTCTGCAGCGCCTTTACAAGTTCAGGATCTGACTCAATGACCACGACATCGGTGCCGTGATCTTGTAATTCTTCCACTGCCTTCTCTCCAACTCTGCCGTAGCCACAGACGATAACGTGTTGATCCATTGCTTTCATGATGCGTTTGATTCGTTTGTTTCTGACCCTTTCACGGTAGTCACCTTCGAGGAAAAATTGACTGACGGCTGTCACTGCAAACGTAAACGTCCCCAGCGAACTGACCACCAAGAGCGCCGTAAACATCATTCCTTCCTCGGACAAGGGACGGACTTCCCCAAAGCCGACTGTCGAGACCGTAATGACCGTCATATAGATGGCCTCAATCCACGTGTAATTCTCCAACCATACAAAACCTAGACTGCCCAAACAGAGCACGCTGACAATGGACACCCCCGCTATTCTTATGCGACTAGCCAGATTCATTCGTTGCCTTGCTTGGCTCGAATTGTCGCGGCCATCTCCTTCTGAAGCGAGGATGCTGCCGTTCGAGCGGCGGATGCAAAATCAGCTCCATCAGATGCGTACAAAACGCTCCTTGACGCGTTAATAAGCAACCCGCATTGGTCATTCCATCCCGCCTCTAATACTGCTTGTAAGTTTCCACCTTGAGCACCGACGCCGGGAACCAGAAAGAAGTTTTCGGGCGCGAGCTCGCGTGACCTTGCGATGGAGTCGGGTCGCGTGGCACCGACGACAAACATCAATTGGTCGGGTGAACCCCACTCTTGCGATCGCATGAGAACGCGTTCAAAAAGAGGCGGCGAACCGTGAAATTCGAAATCTTCAGCGCCAGAATTGGAAGTCAAGGCAAGCAAAATAGTCCAATGATTGGGATACCCATCCATGAATGGTATCACGCTATCAGATCCCATGTACGGCGCAACAGTCACCGCATGTGCGCCCAGTTCATCAAACATCGCTTTCGCGTATCGCCTAGCCGTATTTCCAATATCCCCGCGCTTGGCATCCGCAATAACCATGCACTCCTCTGGAATGCATGCGATAATTCTGCGCAAGGCGGCCCATCCCGACTCACCATACTGTTCAAAAAAGGCCAAATTTGGCTTGAAGGCAACAGCCAGATCATGCGTGGCCTCCACAATGGACATGCAAAAACGCTCCATGGCCTGCACGCCCTCTCCACAATGGCTCGGGATCCGCTCAACATCGGGATCAAGTCCGATGCACAAACATGACTCTTTCGCTAAAATTTGGGCGTAGATGTCGTCTCGGTTCTTCATGGCTGCAAATTAATTCTGGGCGGCGAGAAGTTCAGCTTGTTCCGCCATGCGAAGTGCCTCGATTACAGGAGTCAATTCTCCGCCCAAGATAGCGGGCAAGGCGTGGGAAGTGAAATGAATGCGGTGATCGGTTACGCGCCCTTGCGGAAAATTGTAAGTCCTGATTTTCGCTGATCGATCTCCGGTACTCACCAATGATTTGCGCTTTTGCGCTTGGTCCGCGGCGATTCGCTCTCGCTCTCGTTCGAAAAGCCTTGTTCTCAAAACCGTCAGGGCATGCTCGTAGTTTTGGTGTTGCGAGCGACCGTCTTGGCACTCAACCACAATTCCCGAAGGCCCGTGCGTGAGCCTCACCGCTGATTCCGTTTTATTGACGTGTTGACCGCCAGCACCACTCGCACGGAACGTGTCCCTGCGGATGTCGCTGACATTCAAGTCAACATCCACCGATTCGGCAACCGGTAAAACCGCTACGGTTGCAGCGCTCGTGTGCACCCGTCCTTGGGATTCTGTATCGGGCACCCGCTGTACACGGTGCACGCCACTCTCAAATTTCAACCAACCGTATACACCTTCTCCTTCCACCCGAGCGACGACCTCTTTGAACCCTCCGGCAGTTCCTTCATTGGCATTTACCAAACTCCACGTCCATCCTTTATCGGTGCAATGCTTTTGGTACATCCGGAAAAGGTCACCCGCAAAAAGTGCCGCTTCGTCTCCCCCGGTTCCAGCTCTGAATTCAATCATAACGGGTCGGTCGTCGACTTCATCCCTCGGCAACAACATGATTTTGGCAGCCTCATAGGCCTCTGCCAATTTGCGCTGCAGCTCAGGACGTTCCTCCAGGGCCAGTGTTTTATAATCTTCGTCGTCTCCCGCAAGCCACTCTTCGGCTTGATCAAGGTCCTTCTCCAGTGAAATCAAATGCTCCTGATGCACGACAATGTGCTCAAGTCGTTTGTATTCCCTCATCAAATCACGGTAGCGCCGGGCATCTTTGATCACCTCAGGATCGCCCACCAACTTCTCCACTTCCCGGTATCGGTCGGCAATCGAGGACAATTTTTGCGTAAGGGCATCCTCTCGTTTCATGTGCTGAGCTAATCTCCGTATTGAAAGCTCCCGTGTGCACCAGAAACGGTAACCCGCTTGCCCTCGAACGCCTCACAGTGGCCGATGACTTTGGCATCAACGCCCATGGCCATCGAAGCTTCGATGATGGATTCGGCTGTCTCCGGATCCGTGTAAAGTTCCATGCGGTGGCCCATGTTAAAGACCTCGTACATCTCCTTCCAGTTCGTTCCGGAACTCTTCTGAATCATTTCGAACAACGGCGGCGTTGGAAAGAGGTTGTCTTTGACAACATGGACGTTGTCCACGAAGTGCAACACCTTCGTTTGCGCACCTCCGGAACAGTGCACCATGCCCTTGATTTTTACTCCAAATGCGGGCAAAATCTTGGCCATCAAAGGNGCGTAACTGCGGGTCGGTGACAAGACCAATTTCCCCGCATCCAACGGCACACCTTCTACAGCATCTGTCAACCCCCAGTTTCCGGTGTATACCCACTGTTCATCAGTTCCCGGATCGAAACTTTCGGGAAATTGCGCCATCAATTCTTTTGAGAAAACATCGTGGCGAGCGGATGTCAATCCATTCGAACCCATCCCTCCGTTGTACTCAGATTCCCAGCTGGCTTGGCCACAACTTGACAAACCAACAACCACCTGTCCTGCGGCAATATTGGCGTTGTCGATGACTTCATCGCGATGCATACGGGCCACAACGGTTGAATCCACAATAATGGTCCGCACCAAATCTCCTACATCTGCGGTTTCGCCGCCCGTGCTGCGAATGTCAATGCCGTGTGTTCGAAGCTCAGCCAACAACTCCTCCGTCCCCGTAATAATCGCCTTGATCACTTCCCCGGGAATCAAGTGTTTGTTGCGGCCAATGGTGCTTGATACTAAAATAGGACCCAACGCCCCCACACAGAGGAGGTCATCGATGTTCATGACCAAAGCGTCCTGAGCAATTCCTTTCCACACGGAAAGATCTCCTGTGGCCTTCCAGTACATGTATGCCAATGCGGACTTTGTGCCCGCACCGTCCGCGTGCATGACAATGCAGTGCTCCTCACTTCCCGTCAAATAATCAGGGACAACCTTGCAAAATGCTTGGGGAAACAAGCCCTTATCGATGCCTTGGATGGCCGCGTGTACTTCTTCCTTTCCCGAGGACACGCCTCGGCTTGCGTACCTAGAGTCTTCCACTTATTCTCCTGGAACGTAGTCGAAACGCATGATTCGGAAAACCGTTCGACGGTTCGCTTGATGCGCCCGCTCCTTCTCCTCCTCCGATTTCATCCGGCTGATCTCTGAATCTGAGACCAGAAGCATAGATTCACCGCGTCCCACAGCCACCAGTCGATCCCTTTCAATGCCCGCATTGATCAAATAGTCAACACATGTTTGGGCCCGTCGTTGCGACAACTCCTCATTGTAATCATCCTTACCACGGCTGTCCGTATGTGACTCCAATTGAATGACATACGTTTCATTTCGCTCCATGATATCCAAGAGGTAGGCGAGGGAATCCGTGCTGTTCACATTTTCATCTACCAGTAATGCTGCTTCGTTGAATGCATAGAGGACAAGTGGCATTTGATATTCTTGATCCAAGACGACTTCCTTCAAGAAATACTCCCGCGCAAACGTCGTGCTCTCACTGAGGCCCACGGTTGAAAACCGATCCCCCGTGCTGATGAAGCCTTGAAGCTCAACGTCCACATCGTAAGTAGATCGCTTCTTAATCTCATCTCCGCAAAGCTCAAATCCACCATCAGCATCCGCGGTAAATGTCCAAGAATCACCATTGGAACCATTAATTGCTACCGATGCCATCAAAGGATTTCCCGTATCATAATCGTAGACATTGGCTCGAAAACAAAACTTCATGTCGGGCAACGTGAATGAATACAAATCGTCCTTGCCCTTGCCGCCAACACGGCTGGAAGTGAAAATTCCCGCATCTTCATCATCCTTGAAAACGATGCTAAAATCATCAGCGCTGCTATTGAGCGGGTAAGGGGCGGTCTCTGCCTTTTCAAATTTCATAGTGCCTTCAGCAGGCTCGGCAACTAAGATGTCTAACCCGCCCATTNTTCCATTGCTCGACGAAAAATATAGCGTTCCATCAAAACGCATGTTTGGGAACATTTCATCCCCGGACGTATTGATGTTCTCACCCATGTTCACCGGCTCTCCGAAAGCATCTTCCTTGCTATCGTAAGAGACATACCAGATATCCTTGCCGCCGTAACCTCCTTCCATGTCGGAAACGAACATCAAAAAATCATTGTCCGCGGTGAAGCTTGGATGCCCTACTTGCGAGCTATCATTCGAATCACGATCAATCAAATCCACCACTTCCGAAGGACCAAACTTCGCCCCCATTGAAGGTGCCCGGTATAAATCACAAGCNAACGATGTTTCTTCATCAGAGATGCACCGCGTGAAATAGATGTTCTTGTATTTCTTGTCAAACGTTACCGTTCCTTCATTGAACTCCGTATTGACAGTTGAGTTCAAAGGCTCCGGTGTGCTCCAACGTCCTTTTTTGTCCTGCGCTGAACGGAACAGGTCCATGTAGCTTTGCCCTGTGATGGGATCCTCTCCTGACCCCGCTGAGCTTTCCCTAGAGGAAGCGAATACGACCTCATCCGATTTTTTGGATGAATAACCCAAACCGTAATCATAACCATCCGAGTTCAAGAGAAGCAGGTTCTCGACGATGTAACGGCTAGAGGGTTCATCCAACTCCAACGCATCATTGTCAGATTGCTCCACCCGGGCATCTGCCACGGCTGCATCTCCTCCATTTTCTTTGTAAGCAA
>JGI20156J14371_10001180_pt1 | contig 21804 bp, 25 predicted proteins | sample COG_06_FD_14371 | JGI IMG/M metagenome (IMG submission 14371)
AAGACGTAAAAAAAGGCGCAGTGCTAGCGTTATAAGTGGAAATACCAGTGCCAGATCCGTCAATAGTGGCAGCAGGGGTATTGTTTTGGGCATATGTGTATACACCAGCGATTGGATTAACGTAATTGGATTTCTCAACCTTAAGTAATGCACTATCCGAATAAACAGAAGAGTTAAAAACAGCATTAAAAAGTTTACTACCACCTGCAACACTGGCTGATGGTTCAATCGCCATAGCATCCCTAAATTTTGACTCACTTAGAGATATAGTGCCATCTCTATTTGTGCTCACACCTAGTTCTGATAAGTAAACACTGCTTGTAAAAAAACCAGTCACTCCACCATTAAAGAATTTTTCAAGTTGTCGTTCAATTGAAGCAACCACTGGGTCATCAGCTAAAGCTCCATCAAGTTCTCTATCAGTTAAATTACTAAATAATCCCTTTGTTACGTTTATACTTGAGACTAAGCCGCTAATTGAATCATAAGCGCCATCAATGTCAAGACTGGATTGAACGCGAAAACTTGTAGCATTTACAACTTTTGGAGAAAGTGTATATCCATCAAAAATATCAGTGATTGTATTTGTATCTCTGTAAACAGACACACCATCGACTTTTAAATGGGCATCAGTCGCCTTGACCATATGTTTGGTAGCACCTACCGCTCCAATACCTGATGTCTCGGTATCAAAAAAATTGAGTGACGTTTTAGGGTCAGACGCACTACCAAACCCAACCGCAACATCAAAATTTATTGCATTTGAAGCACCAAGCTCTGATTTTACCACCAAAGAGTAAGTTCCGTCTCCTACATTAAGTACTGAGGCATTAACGCCTGTTATAGCATCTAATTGCGCTGCAAATGCCGTAAGCGTAGTACCATCAGAAACACTAACAGCCGTGGTAGAAGTTTCTGTAAAGGTATCAAAATCATTGTCCCAAGATCCAATTTGGACATTGATTGTTCCACTCCCAATAGTCGCTGTTGGCGTCGAAAAGTTACTAGCCTGTGTTTGAGTGTCACCGTTATGGTCAACATAAGTTTGACCATTTGCAAAATTTAAAGTTTGAGCCGTTGCAAGAGCCTCGACGGTTATATCTGAAGCAAATTCTTGGGCTATAGCGGAGTCTGAAACTGTTATTGCTAACGAAGTGGTACTAGCACTTGATGGAGCTAACTGGGTTGTATTAGCCAAAGCAGTAATATCTGCCTTTAGGCTGCCCAAATCTGCAACAACCTCTGCAAGTGCTGAAATCTGTGTATTCTTTTTTGTAATCTGCCTATTTAAATTGTCTTTCTTAGGTGCAACATCAGCTTCAACCAAACTGTCCACAATTTGGGTTATATTTAAACCTGAGCCTTTGGTGTTAAGGGCACTTAAATAATCTATTGCCATGTCTTAGCTTTAAACCTTTTAAAATTCACACAATTCCTCACTTTCAGTTTTGCAATATTTGTACCAAAAAAACTCTCTGAGAAATGTTTTTTTATACGAAGCCCGTTTAAACAGATATAAAGTGTTAAAAACGACAAAAATCCTGAAAATTTTACTTATACCTGAAGAAATGCCTAATTCTTTAAAAAATCAAAACTTATCTAGCACGAACTATGAAAAAACAGCCCCCCTTCTATCATATAAAAACAGATAAATTTTCTACTAAAATACTTTTAAATAGAAATAAATTAAGCTATTATTGATCTCTAGTTAAATTGAGCTATTATCGTTGTAAAGTTAATAGTGAGCTGTTTTTGGAGAGTTAACTGTGTCAAACTTTTGTCCCGAATGGGTTTTTAGTATCTGTACTGCCAATACCGCAGTAGAATTCTTGTCTGAAGCAACTTATTTAGAAAGTTGTGCTAAAAAATATTCCACAGGCTTAAGTGTTCAATATTCCACAGTTGAACCCGAGCTCATAGCACTTTCAGCACAAGAATTACTATTATTTTTATCTGAAATCGATGCTGGGGAGTCTGCAGTCCCGTTATTAAATGACTTTATTTTTAATCGCTTAAAATTTGAGGCTACAAGAAAGCCACGGAAAATCAGAGGAATATTCGGTTCAGCCTTCGATGCAACAAAAGCCCAAGAGTACTCTGCCGAAAAATGTATGAAACTATTTAAAGCGATGATTTTCGGCCTACGGTCCAAAGCGAATCCCTCAGCGCCCTCTGGATGGAATATAACTCAGGAAGATAATCTCGAATGGTTTGGAAAATTGCTTTCTCAAAAAACATCTATTTTAGATTCTTTGCTTGATGATTAAGCCAGGATATTTACCTGTTCACTAAATCTTGGTTTTTCTTTGTCCAAAACAGACATCAATGCCAATTTCGTTGCCGCTATGTTGTGCATATATATTGGCTCAAACCCTGACTTTGCCTTGAAGTAATTTTCAGCTGTTATTGCAGAATTAGTTTGCTTTGGATTAAATATTTTCGACTTTTTCCAGCGATCATAATCTCCCGAAGCAGATTTATTGGCATCCACCTGAAGAATTCCTAGTGATGTTTGCCTGTCAGATGGCATGGTTGTTGCTAAACTCTGCTTAACAACAACTCTCGAGTCGGTACCCCGTAGATCTACGGGGCGACTTGACTGCACATTAGGACCACTGACTGGAGCTATCATAACCATAAGTACATTATACAAAGAGTATCAAAAAAAATCAAGCAATTCTACCAACGAGTAATTAAAATGAAAAATGCACTCCATGCCTACCGAAATACAGAAAAAATGACTCTTCCACAGGATGCGGATGCTAACTCTGTTTTATTGGTTATAATGGAAGAATTAATTAAGTCGATAGAAATGTTTCAGATAAATATTGATAATAAGAAAGGAAATAATGAGAAAAAATCTCGTGGCTTTTCTAAAGCTCTATCCATAATATATACTTTGCAAACGTCACTAGATTTGGAAAAAGGAGGTCAAGTAGCTGGCGATTTATTCAGACTTTACGAATTTGCTCGCATCCATATAATTAAAGATATGAGGAAAGGATTAATTGATAGAAGTTCTGACGCATTAAATTCCATCAAAGAGATTTATCAGACTTGGATTCTTGTAAACTCCGCGGAAGCCTCTGATGGCTAGTGCAGTCGAGCCACTAATCCATCTAAATGCCAAGATAAATGAGGCATCACTGGAAAATAACTTCTCCCGAATACTCCTTTTAGATACAAAAAGGCGTGCCTTGATTAGAGGTTTAGCTACAAACCCTAGTTTTACATCCGATGAAAAGAGCTTGGCCATTTTAAAGAAAACTGCTGAAGAAAACCAGGTGCTCGTTATCGATATTACGGAACGCATGACTGCTCTCACAAAAATTACCAGTAACAAAATTAGAATGCTTCGTAGTTATCGACAAACAAAGTGAGCGTTCCTAATTCATTGGCTTCTCAATAACAAACTTTTTTATTTTCTCAATCAGAGTCGTCCGTCTTATTTTCAGTAAATCTGACGCCTGTCCAACCATTCCATTAGTCTTTTCTAAAGCAGCCTCGATTAAGACAATTTCTATATCTCGTAAATGCCTTCGCATATCTATAAAGCTATGGAATTCAAACCAGGAACGGAAATTCTCAGCCGTTGGTAGCTGCTGGGTCTCATCTCCCTGAAATAATGCATCGGTTTGAGTTAACGATCCAGACGCTTCCCAAAGTGCGGCTTGCTCTTCTTCAATTGGAGCCTTTAATTTAATTAAATTTTGTTTGACGTTCTCACTATTAACATTTTTTCCACGAAAAAGAACCGATGCTCTTTCCAATACATTCTTTAGTTCTCTTATGTTCCCTGGCCAATCATATTTAGATAAAGCTTCGAATGCCGTTTGATCAAAAATAGGCTTAGATTTTGGATCAAAGGTCTCCATCTGATCCAAGAGCACATCAACCAATAAAGGAATATCTACTATGCGAACCGATAGATTTGGCACCTCAACTGGGAAGACATTAATTCTGTAATAAAGATCAGAACGGAATTCCCCTCCATCAATTTTTGCTTGAAGATTTTGGTGTGTCGCACAAACTAGTCGAAAATCAACATTTTTTTCTCCATTGCCGCCTACTCGCTGAATATTTTTTGATTCAAGAACTCGTAAAAGTTTGGACTGGAGGGAGATTGGCATATCCCCAATCTCATCAAGAAACAATGTTCCATCATTTGCCTGTTCAATCCGACCAGCTCTAGAATTAACAGCCCCAGTAAATGCGCCTTTCTCGTGACCNAAGAGTTCCGACTCTAACAACTCACTTGGAATGGCCGCACAATTAACAGCAATTAAGTTTCCCCGACGCTTTGACTCATCGTGAATAGCACGGGCTACTAACTCTTTACCAGTTCCGGTTTCGCCTTGAACTAAAACGGTCGCAGAAGACGGTGCTACAAGTTGAATTAGCCGCTTTAATTCTTTTGCAGCAGCTGATTTACCAATTATAAGTTTATTTATATCGCCCAAAACTGCCTCTGGATGTCAAAATTTTGAATATGTAGTAACATATTTTGAATTAGAGTCAATTTTTTGAAGTTTTTCAATAGAAGTTAATAAAATAATAATAAAAATTATAAATTTTATAATTAAATTGATTATTTTCAATATGTTATACATTTATTTTTAAGTTGATTTCTTTTGGCTTAGTTATTGCCTTACTTGAATTAACTTTTTGGAGGTTGATTTATGACAGATGTAATTATTGAAGCACGTGAATTTATAGCACTTGATATATTCAAGAAAATTTTAAAAAGTCGTTTAGTCGATTTTAGAACAAGTGATGACACTTCCCAAAATGAAGGGAGTATTATAACGAGTGATTATTTTCTGTGCTCAGAAAAATTTGAAATGGAGATTGGTGGTCAGCCTAAATTACTCGAGTTAGCTCGCAAGTTTAAAACTAAAAATATATATATTATTAGGGAAAACTCTGATAATTTTTGTCTTGAGAGTGATTTAGGCGGAAAATACATAAAGCTGTCAGTACCAACCTACAGCGATCAGCTAAGCCCTCAAAAAAACTATGGGCTACAAGTCTTAGCCTCTTTAGTATCGGCTAAGAACTCAATAATTGCCGGAGATGATAAATCTTATCATCTTCTTAAAATCGCAGAACGAGTGGCAAAGGCCGACGTAACTGTCTTCATTAACGGTCCAACTGGGACAGGCAAGGAAGTGATTTCACGCTTTGTCCATGAAAAGTCTAGTCGGAACTTAGGGCCATTTGTTGGAATTAACTGTGCCGCTATTCCAGAAAATATGTTAGAAGCTATATTATTTGGTCACGAAAAAGGTGCCTTCACAGGAGCCTCAACTGCAAACAAAGGTATATTTAGAGCCGCTGATAAAGGTACATTACTTTTGGATGAGATTTCCGAAATGCCTCTACCTTTACAAGCAAAATTACTCAGAGTTCTTCAAGAAAAAATTGTAACTCCACTCGGTTCTCAACAGAGTTTACCAGTTGATGTACGGGTTATAGCCACGACAAATAGAAATATGGAAGTGGAGATTGCAGAGAATAGATTTAGAGAAGATCTTTTCTATAGATTAAATGTTTTTCCTCTTACTTCAATCAACTTAGCTAGCCGTCCAGACGACATCGTTCCAATTCTAGCAAGTCTGGTTCTCAAGCACTGTAATTCAGCGACTGAAATGCCATGGATTTCTGACGATGCAATCAATGAACTTTGCAATCACTCTTGGCCTGGAAACGTTAGAGAACTGGAGAATGTTATTCAGAGAGCTCTTGTTCTTTGCTCAAATAAAACCATTGAAGTCAATGATATCATCACCGATATAAAGTTAAACCAATACGCTACAAAAGAGTTAATGGAGACCTCATTACTTAAACAAGTAGCAAGTGCTTAGAAAGGATTCCGTCATGTCAGAAGTAGGTTCATTGAAGTTAAACTTACCAAGCCCTTCGATTTCTCACGCTGAAAAGGTTGCAAAAACAATTGGTGTTGAAAACAGTACAGCTTTTGGTGATCGTATTTCAACAGCTTTTAAATCCGTAGCAGATGCCCAGACTCAATCTGCTCAAATTAGCAAAGATTTTGAATTAGGTCGAGAAAGTGATTTGAGCAAAGTCATGGTTCAACAGCAAGTTTCGTCGTTAGGTTTTCAGTTAACGTTAAATGTGCGCAACAAACTACTTAGTGCATACAAAGATATAATGAATATGCCTGTGTAAATTATAAATGTACGATAATATTAGTGAGACATACAAATGGTAGATACGACACAAAATCAAATGATGGCCCAAGGCGATTCCTCTGGTGGAACTTCATTATTAAAACAAAGTAGCAACGTACTTTCAAATGCTATGAAGTTCACATCACAGCCTAGTGTTCAAAGAGCTTTGCCTGTAATAGTTGCTTCAGTAGCAATCGTATTTGGTTTGCTCACTTTTGCATATTTACAGCAGCCAGCCAGAACTACTCTCTACGCCTCACTACCTGATTCTGAAAAGTCAAAGGTGCTTGAAGCATTAATAAATTCCGGGATTGAAGCAAGCATTGATAGTGCAACAGGTGAGGTAACCGTTCCAGTAAATGATTTCCATCGTTCTAAAATAAGTCTTGCATCACAAGGGTTACCGGCTTCTAATCCTGATGGGTACGACGGGTTAAATTCTATTCCAATGGGATCGAGTAAATCTGTAGAGTTAATGAGGCTAAAACAGAGCCAAGAGGTCGAGCTCGCAAAATCAATTAATGAGATTGATACTATTTTATCAGCTCGGGTACACCTAGCAATACCGGAAAAATCAGTTTTTGCTCGAAACCAACAACCCCCAACAGGATCTGTTTTTATTCAACTTGCAAATGGGCGAGTATTGGGAGCACAGCAAGTTCAAGCAATAATTCATCTTGTTTCTTCTTCAATTCCTAATATGTCAAAAGACGATGTTACTGTGATTGACCAAAATGGAAACCTATTATCAAAATCTGTTGATGATCCTGACAGCCAATTATCAGATAATCATCTTCAACATAGAATGCGTCTAGAAAGTATTTATAGAAGTCGAATAGTGCAAATTCTTACTCCAATGGTTGGTCCTGGAAATGTAATGGCTCAAGTAAACATCGATGTTGATTTTACCCGAAATGAGGTGACAGAAGAAGTAGTAGATCCAAATGGCACGGCCATCAGGAGTGAACAAAGCTCCCAAGACCTCTCCACTGATGTACAGGCTAAAGGTATTCCGGGGGCAGTAGCGAACACACCTCCAACGCAAGCTCAATTACAAACAACTCCTGGTGGAGCTGCAAATCAGGGGCAGTTACGACGGAGTTCGAGTACGGAGGTCAAAAACTATGAAGTGAGTAAACGAATTTCGACAACTTTAAAGCCCAGTGCTTTAATTACAAAAATTAACGCATCCGTTCTTTTAAAAGATGGAATAACTGTTGACCCAGAAACTGGGTTAGAAGTCCCACAACCACTTTCTCCTGAGATGATAGCTCAAGTTGAAAGTTTGGTTAATGATGCTATCGGAATGGATCCAGAACGAGGGGATACGCTTACAGTACAAAGTGCACCATTTGTATCAACTTTAGAAGGAGTTAGTAAGCAATGGCATGAGATCCCTTTAATTAAAGATTTAGCAAAACAAGTGATTACCATACTAATATTAGGGATAATTGCACTTGGAGTAATCAGACCTCTGCTTAGTCGAGTGCTAGTGCCAATTGGAGTTGGTGCTCCAGGTGAGGTAATCACAGATATGGCAGAAGAAATCGATATTGATGAAGTAGAGGTCCAAGAAGGCGAAAGTCTAGAGGATATCAAAGCAAAACTAAAACCTAAAAAGCAAGCTATCTCAGCTGAAATGTTAGATACTGCAAATTCTTACGATGACAAGGTAGCTGTCATGAGAATGATTGTTTCAGATGACGCTGGTAGAGCTTCAAACGTATTTAAATCAATGATGAAAGAGGATATGAGCTAATATATTTTTGAAATTTTGTTAAATATTTCTATAATGATTTAAAATATATTATTTAGAGGTGAAAAAATGGCTGAGGCACAAGTACAGACAGAAGAAGAAAAAAAGGATGCGATCTTTGACAAATTGTCTGGTACTCAGAAGTCAGCAATCCTAATGATGTTATTGGGTGAAGACGAAGCCTCAGAAATTTTGAGGAACCTGTCTCCTAAGGAAGTTCAACACCTCGGTACAGCTATGTATTCGGTAGCCGGGCTGGACCAAGACACCGTAAACAGGGTTCTTGATGACTTTCTCAAAGTGATGAAAGAGCAAACTAGTCTTGGTCTTGGATCTGCAAACTATATCAAAAATGTGCTTCAAAAAGCTCTTGGTGATGAAAAAGCTCAGTCAGTTCTAAGTAGAATTACTCCCTCAAGTAGCGATCGACCAATTGAAATCTTGGATTGGATGGATGCTCGCTCAATATCAGAATTGATCATGGATGAGCATCCACAAATTATCTCATTGATAATTTCTTACTTAGACTCGGCTCTTGGAGCAGATGTTATGTCAATGCTTCCAGATAATCTTCAGCCCGAGATCATTCAAAGAATTGCCACACTCCAAACTGTTCAGCCAGACGCAATAAAGGAATTAGAAGAAGTTATGCAGCGAAAGTTTGCCGCCAATACAACATTGCGAGCCTCGCAAGTGGGTGGGGTAAAAGCAGCCGCCATGATTATGAATTTTACGAAACAGGATACAGAGCAATTCATTCTAAAAACTGTTGCTAAGTCTGATAAAGCACTCATGCAAGCCATACAGGATAATATGTTTGTCTTTGAAAACCTAATGATGGCTGACGATAAATCCCTTCAAACTCTGCTAAGGAGTGTTGATACAGAAGACCTTGTTCTTTCACTCAAGGGTGCCGAGCAGGCTTTAGCAGATAAATTATTTGCATGTATGTCTACAAGAGCAGCAGCCAATATTCAAGATGAGATGGAAGCATTAGGACCAGTTCGCCTTACCGAAGTGCAAGATGCACAAAAGCGAATTATTAACGTTGCAAGACGTTTATCAGATGAAGGATCTATTGTTCTTGCTGGTCGAGGTGGAGATGATTATGTTTAAAGGAGATCTTAGATATGGAAGTTGAGCGCATCCAGGATGGACCACTAAAAAATACTGAGATCACTAGGTTTCTTGAAGCGTCCAAAACATCATACAAAGCAGTTGGTAATATTATGACTGAGAAGAAAGTAAGTATGTTCCAACAGAGGACACTGATGGAGATTGCATCAGAGACCAAAGTTAGAAATACTGTTTCTAAATCAGAGCCAGCTAGCCAGACTCCTGCGAATGAGGGGGATGAAATAGAATCTGAGGAAGAAATTTTAGCTAAAAAGGCTGAAGCTGAGAAGAAGAAAGTTGAGGAAGAAGAAAATCTGCAGATTCTTGAGGAAAAAACGAAGGAAGATGATAGAATTCTACAAGAGCAAAAAAAGAAAGAACTCTATGATAAGGCTTTTGAAGATGGTAAGTCAGCATCCGAATTAGAACATAAGAAACAATTAGATAATAGTCTGCTTGCACTTGACAACGCAAGAAACTCTATGTTGGACCTCAATGCTTCACACTTTATTAAATTAAGAGATCAAATAGCAGCCCAAATCCTAAATTTATCAAGTGAGAGAACCGGAATTGAAATCAAGGCCCTTCCAGAACTATTCTTGACCAAAATTGAGACTCTGTTGGAAACAATAGGACAGACAACTGAAAAACCAATAGTATACTTGAATTCTAATGATTTGGAGTCAATTCAACCCAGTATTAAAGATCAAGACGACAATATTAGTCTTACTTTTAAATCTCGCGCTGACCTCACAAATGGTGATATTGTGATAGAAATTGGTTCAATCTTGATCCAAGATACAGCAAAAGAACGAAGCGGAATATCAAATGATAAAAATACATTCAAACCAGAGCATGAAAGTACTGCTCGAGGAGAGGATTTAGTCGATAAGGAAATTCTACCAAGACAAAATGATCCAGTTAAAGACAATTGAGGGACGATAACCTGATGAAAGATTTTTTTAGTGAACTAGCGGAAGATATTAAGAAAATTGGCTTTGAGAAACCGGTAGCGTTTTCGGGTAAAGTAAATCGCTTTGACGGTAATATAATACAATGTGATGGATTTCCAGCTCATGTCGGTACTCTTTGCACAGTCCAAGTTTCAAAAAAAACTTCTGTCACCGCAGAAATTATTGGCTTTAACAACGGTCAAAATATTCTATCATTATATGAGACTGGCTCTCAAATAAAGGTAGGTGCACTCGTCACAACTTTAGATGAGGGATCTCAAATTGCGGTAAGTGATGGCCTTCTAGGACGAGTAATAGACGCACTTGGGCATCCATTGGACGAGCTTCCCCTACCCAAAATGAGAGATAAATGGCCTCTAAAAGGTTTACAGACGAACCCTATGTTGAAAACACCAATCAATACGCCATTGGACGTGGGAGTTAGAGCAATCAATAGCCTTGTGTCAGTTGGCAGAGGTCAAAGAATAGGTATAATCGCCGGTTCAGGTGTAGGCAAATCTGTTCTGTTGGGAATGATGAGTAAATATACCACAGCTGATGTCGTTGTGGTTGGTTTGATCGGTGAGCGGGGGCGAGAAGTCGGCGCTTTTGTAAAAGCAGTTCTAGAGAGTGAATCAAAATCAAAAACGTGTATCGTGGCCGTCCCCGCAGATCGATCTCCACTGTTAAGAATTCGTGGAGCTAATCGTGCAACAGCAATTGCGGAATATTTTAGAGCAAACGGTAAACACGTGCTCTTGATTATGGATTCTTTAACTAGAGTTGCACACGCGCAACGGGAAATAGGTTTAGCACTTGGAGAGCAAGCCACAGCGAAAGGCTACCCGCCATCAGTAATATCACTCTTACCAAAACTGATTGAACGATCCGGTACAGGAACCAAAAATGAAGGATCCATAACTGCTTTTTATACTGTCTTAGCAGACGGTGATGACTCAAATGATCCAGTCGTTGATACATCGAGAGCTATCCTGGATGGCCACATATTACTATCACGATCACAAACCCAACTTGGGATCTATCCAGCAATCGACGTTCCACTCTCAGTCAGCAGGGTGATGAACGATATCACTGAAGAAAAGCACCAAGAGTATTCGAGGCTTTTTAAAAAATATCTATCTCTTTATATGGAAAATAGAGATCTAATTCTTATGGGCGGTTATGAAAGTGGCCAGGACGAAGAATTAGACTTGGCTATTTCTTTATGGCCCAAATTACGAGAACATATTGAGCAATCTGAAGGTACCAAATCAGATTTTAAATCTAGTGTTGACTCGCTAATGACTATATTCGAAGGTACTTAAAATGGGAAAACAAGTTAAAATTTTTGATTTGTTGACAAAAAAACAAAGCTTGACTGTTTTTAAATCACAAAAGAAAAAGAATAAACTGGCGGATGAACTCCACCAATTACTTTCCTATAAAACACAACTAATTGAAATTTTAAAATCCATTTCTACTACTAACACCAAAAAAACAGTGTCAGAAGTAAAATCGGAAAACTGGTACAATTTGAAAATCCAAGATGAGTTGATTGCGATTAACAACAAAATTGACTTTTTATCAATCGAATTAAAAAATCAAAATATTCAAGTCGCTCTTGCTGCAGATAAACAAAAAAAATATGAAGAAAAGAAAAGTCACTATGCTAGGATAGAATCTATCGAGAAGGAAAACAAAAGAGAGAGTACCGTGCCTTCGGTGATAAGTATACGATCAAAATTTTAAAATAGGTTTATGGCATCTTAATTGCACCTGAATTCAAAATTACTTCACAAAGGTACTTTATATATAATGGTCAGCATAAATACTTCTACTACATTTCTAGGGACCCAAAAGTCTGAAGAATATACCAGCGAAAAGGATATTTCTGGCCTGGAAAACCTGTTTGCGTCCTTGATATCGCTTACCAATGATGCGAGTGATCCTCTACATGGAGGTTCAGTATCTGAAGCCAACGATGAAGTAATGTTAGTTTTAGCCAAAATAAAAAATAAACTAGACGTACAAAAAAATGGGTCGAATCTGGTAGAAGGCATTGAAAATAATTCAGAACACCTGTCAGCTAATGTTCTTCAAATATACCAGTCGTATAAAACAATGATAGACGAAGCATTGGCTTCAACGAAAGAGGCAACAGTCACATTCGACATAGAGTTGTTATCCCAGCCAAACTCAACGGGTCGCAATCTAAAAATAACCTCTACTAAAGCTATTGAGAAAGAAATTGAATTGCCAATAAGCGACATGGGTAAAGCAACAAAAGCAATTACATTGTTGGAGTCCAACGAATCAATCGAAGAGTTCTCAGAACTTGAAATGCTCAAAATTCGGGCTTCGCTAAAACAGGGCGATCAAATGAGTTCTGACTCTGAAAAAAATGTTAAAAAAACGAAGTCCACAGTGAAAAATACACAAGAAAACTTTATGTTAGGAACAAAATCAAATGAAACCAAGAATTATTTAGGTAAAGATAATATAGCATCTAGTTTAGACCAGACTAACCAAGATGGTAACCGAGCAAACCAGATGGTAGATTTGTCCAAATCTGAAAGTTTAGTGGATCAGAGCCAGACGTCAAACAAGACATCAACAAATAGATCAATTGCACCCGAGCCTAGTCATCAAAATAGTCAAAGTGCCTATGAAACTCAATTAAAGCTGTTAGAAAAAAACTGGGGCAAAGATTTAGCAAAAATAATAGAAAGAGCGATTGTTTCAGGCAAAGAAAAAATTAATATCAGTCTAGATCCACAAAAACTTGGTAAAATGCATCTCACTTTATCTGTTGTTAATAACCAAACCTCAATTTTCATTACTACTGAAAATGCGGCTACTTCATTAATTCTGAACAGTGCTGAAGACCGTTTAGCCCAGATGTTTGAATCCTCAGGATACAAGCTATCCAATTTTCAGGCAAATTCTAATGCTAACCATAATTCCAATAGGAACGGTTCTGGTTCAAAGCAAAATAAAGAGACGAACAAGATAGACCCCGCCTCAGATAAATCAATGTTACCTGAGGGAAATTCTAGTAACTCAAAGACACTTGATGGAAGAAAAATTATCAATATCATTGCATAAGAAAACTACGCAAGAGGAAATATATTATGGCTGAAGAAGCTGATAAAAAAAATAACGGTGGTATTGTTAAATATATCATGTTTGGATTGGGCGGTTTAGCTCTTGTTGGCCTAGGCCTTGGAGCTGGTTTCTTTGTCTTTGGGAGTAAGGCTGCAGACCCATCTGAAGAAATTGAGCAAATTGTTGAGCGCAAAATGCGAGAGGCAGAAGAAGCCGCCGCGGCAGCCGCCGAGGCAGATACAGGACCAGAAAAAAAAGAGGCACCAGAGGTTAAAAACTTTCTAACAACTTATTATGAGTTCTCAGGAACTTTCACAACCAACTTAAAAGAGTCTCGTAAGTTCTTGCAAGCTGGCATCGGAGTCTCTACACAGTACGATGATGCAGTCCTTGCTAATGTTGAGACACATCAACTTGCACTTCGTTCCGAAATCCTAGGGACAATGAGCGAGTTTTCAGAAGAAGCCATACAAGGAAAATCGGGTAGAGATGAGTTAGCCGAAGCTATTGAAAACTCACTTAATAAAAAATTAGAAGAGCTAGAAGGGTTTGGTGGCGTAGAATACGTGCATTTTACTTCTTTCATGCTACAATAAACATCAAAGAAAAGGTTAAGAATTGGTTTCCTCAAGAAAATTATCCAGTGATGAAGTTGAAGCTTTAATTGATGGCTTACAAGATCAGCCAGCCACATCAGGAGCTTCAGGAGCCTCCGTTGCTGAAGAGAATGTGCGTCCTTTTGATTTTGGATCTGACGACCTTTCACTCTTAGGGGATTATTATGCGTTGAGAATGTTAAATGAGCGTTTTGCAAGAGCAGCTAGATCAGTCTTCCTTCCTATGCTACGAATACAACCAAGAATTTCTTCGTTTCCACCAGAAGTTAAAACCTTTGATGAGTACACATCAGGTATTGAGAGTTTTATGAGCCTTACAACAAACAGGGCTGAAGAACTGAGAGGTAATCTCCTAATTGTAGTGGACCCGAATTTTGTCTCGTTACTGACAAATTCCTACTATGGTGGGAACATCACAAAAGTAGAGAGTACTAAAACAGAGTTTACCTCAACTGAAGAGCGCGTAATTGAAATTATATCAAACGGGTTAAGTCGAGGCTTAGAGGTTTGCTGGCGTGATCTTATGCCATTAACTTTAAACGTGCACAGTAGAGAGACTAATCCTCAATTTGCCTCTTTTGTTGATAGCTCAGATTTGGTAATAATTTGTTCATTCGTTGTTCAATTACCTAATGTTGATGCTGCTACTTTTGATATAATATATCCACTGCAAACTCTTAAACCAATAGCCTCAATGTTAAGATCAAGAGTGCAAACAGAAACTGAAGAAAATATATCATGGCGAGACAGGTTGGAGTTAGCCGTTCTGCAGGTGCCTTTAAGGGTCACCGCTCGTTTATGCCAACCAACAGTATCTGTTAAAAAACTTATACACCTTCAAGAAGGTGATGTTTTTCCAATTCAAGTTGGTGACGGTGTGGAAGTTCGAGTAGAAGATGCACCCATATTTCTAGGCGAAATGGGAGAAATAGGTGGGAATTCAGCAATTAATCTAAAAGAACGTGTAAAAACATAAAATTCAAAACTTTTTAAATGGTGTATGACAATGCAAGACGAAACAGCTACAGAAGAAAATGAACAAGTAGAATCTGAGACCCAGAAAAGCGAGCGAGCAAGCGTAGAGAATTTGCGAGTTCTTGAGAATATTGACGTAAAACTTACCGTTGAAGTAGGAAATGCTGAAATTAAGATACGAGACCTGTTAAGACTTAATGAAGGGTCTATAGTAGAGCTCGATAGATTGGCTGGGGATCCACTGGACATACTTGTAAACGGTACCATGATCGCCCAAGGCGAAGTCGTCATGGTTGGAGAAAGATTTGGCGTTAGATTTTCAGAAATTGTAGACCCCGAAAAACGGGTAGAGAACTTATAGCGCAAGAGTCAAATTTCTGACTTTTTTACTTATATAAATCATATACTTAATAGAGTTCTTAAATGAATTTATAGCTGGCATGGTTTTTGCCTTTCTTATCATATGAAAGGTAAAGGCTGAATAATGGTAATTGATGATATATCGATAGCTCAAATAGTGACTGCAATATTGTTTATTGTAGCCTTGATTGCTGTTCAAATTTACATAACTAAGAATAAAAACACCCTTAAAGTCAAATGGGGACAGAACAAGAGGATCCAAGTTGAAGAAAATACTCGCTTGGGACCTAATGAAAACGTTCAAATTCTTAGAATCGATCAGTCAGAGTACTTATATTTTTTTAGTAAGGGTAATCAGCCAGTTATTTTACCTTTATACTCAGAAACCCAGAAATCCATAAGTAGTGGAATTAATGCCACGAAAAAGCACAGCACTAAACCCAAATCCACTTCGATTAAAAGCGTAGCTCCATCAAATAGTGAAAAAATCTCACAGACCGATAGTAGAATAATTGAAGCTATTTCACTTGCGAGAAAACAAAATCCAAAGGTAAGTTTTGAATAATGTATAAATCAAATTCAGCAGTAATCTCTTTCGCTTCTCTTGTTGTTCTGTTCACAATATTTGGAAGCTCTTCCAACGCACAAGAAATAGTTAGTGCAATTGCAAAGGGATTTCCTGCAGTAAATGTTTCCGAAGGAAGCAATGGTGAAACCCAATACTCACTCTCCCTACAGATACTAGCGCTGATGACAGGACTTACTGTATTACCTTCATTAGTCCTCGGGATGACTTCCTTCACAAGAGTAATCATAGTCCTCTCCATCTTACGCCAAGCGATGGGAACTCAGCAAACACCCCCAAATCAAGTATTAATTGCAATAGCGTTATTTTTAACCTTTTTCATAATGGGGCCAACTTTAAACTTGATAAATGATAATGCGATCTCACCATATCTAAGCGAAACAAAATCAGCTGAAGTAGCACTTGAAGATGGTAGTAAAATCATTAAGAACTTTTTGGTCACTAATACTAGAGAAACTGATTTATTGATGTTTTCAGATATGAATGGGGATAAATCATACACTTCAAATGAGTCAGTCCCCTTTAATGTAGCCTTGCCAGCATTTATCACCTCTGAATTAAAAACAGCGTTTCAAATTGGTTTCTTACTTTTTTTACCATTTCTAGTTATCGATATGGTAATCGCATCAATATTAATGGCCTTGGGTATGATGATGCTGAGTCCAATGCTAGTATCATTACCATTTAAATTATTACTCTTTGTATTAGTTGACGGCTGGGCCATGACAATTGGTTCCTTGGCCGCCACCTATTCAATATCGTGAGGTATCACCTATGGACTTTGACGCAAATATATCCTTCTTAAGAACAGCCTTTTGGGAAATACTAACAATTTCTGGACCTATTCTTGGAGTAGCTCTTGCAATAGGACTTCTCGTGGGTATTTTTCAAGCAGCTACTTCAATAAATGAAATGACACTCGCTTTTGTTCCAAAAGTCGTAACTGTCTTCATAGCCTTTGGTTTGCTAGCACCATATATTTTAACAGGCTTAACTGACTACTTCGGTTTAATTTTCGAAACGATTAGAAGCATAAGTTAGTCAAATGCTAGGATTTGTAAATGAAGGCCTTGGAGCCCTACCAGGCTTAAACCTTCAATCACTTTTGGAATTAATAGGTCAATTTTTATTTGCAACTTTGCGAATTGGTTCATTTTTATTAACGTCACCCTTATTTGGAGCTAGGTTTGTCCTTTTGCCAGTAAGGATTCTGATCAGTGTAAGTTTAACTATTATGGTGGTAACGTTGAATCCAGTATTACCAAGTATAGAATTAATAGGATCATTTCGTGGGTTAGTTATAGCGTTCACAGAATTAGTAATTGGAATATCAGCTGGACTCATCCTTACAATTTTTTTCGCAGCAGCCTCTTTAGCTGGAGAGAAAATAGCAGCATCATCCGGACTAAGCATGGCCACGGCGGTTGACCCGACCTCAGGCTCCTCATCACCGGTTATGGCACAAATATTAATGCTTTTTCTATTGGTGATCTTTATGTCTCTTGATGGCCACCTTATTGTGATTAGGACTTTAATTGAAAGTTATGAATTTTTACCAATTGGGGGCATTATAAAGTCAGAACCCATTATTTCAGCGGGGATAAACGCTGCGGGTTTGATGTTTACTTCCGCAACTCTAATCATGCTGCCATTTGCCGTAGTACTTCTTCTTCTCCAAATCTCCATTGGAGTGATAACGCGTTCAGCCCCAACTCTTAATCTCTTTTCTTTCGCATTTCCTATTACAATGCTGGCAGTTTTCTTTATTGTCTACCTATCCATGGCTTCAATTGGGAATGGTCTTTCAAATCTTGCAGATGATGCAATCCTTTCAATGCAGGAAATGATGGAGAGTCTGATCAATGGCTGAAGAAAATGAATCCCAAGAGAAAACCGAGGAACCATCCACACGAAAGCTTGAGCAAGCCAAGGAAGATGGAAAAGTCCTAACATCGAGGGAAATGTATGTGTTTACAACACTATGCATCGCTTTAGCATTTATGACTGTTATCTCACTTTTCATAAAGCCATACATTGTAGAGTGGAGCAGTTTCTTTCAATTTGATCAAAAAACACTTGATCAATTTGTAAGTGTAAAACAACTCCAGCTTTCAAAACTTAGTGAAGCTTACCTTTTTATCCTCAAGATAACTATTATTGTTGGTTTCCCAATGTTTTTTACCGTGTGCGCAACACAAACCGCAGTTGGTGGCATTATTTTTTCAACCAAAGCTCTTAGTTTCAAGGGCAGTAAAATGGACCCCATTAAGGGAATGAAGAAAATTATTGGAATAAAAGGTTTGGTTGAGTTAGGGAAGGCCGTTTTAAAGATCGTCTTACTCTTTGGTATAAGCATGTATGTAATAAATCTTATGCTTCCCAGTTTGTTAAATATGTCAAATGGATCACTAAGTAATGCTATCGCGCACATGAAGTACTCATTCCCTCAACTCCTTGGAAGTCTGTTAATAGCATTATTAATAATTGCCGCCTTAGATTACTTTTGGCAGAGCTATACGCACAAAAAAGAACTTATGATGTCCCGCCAGGACCAAAAGGACGAATATAAACAAACAGAAGGTTCTCCTGAAGTAAAACAAAAAATTAGAAGAATGCAGATGGAGACCTCTGCCAACGCCACTAAGCAACGTGAAGCTGTAAAGGATGTATCAGAAGCTACTGCAGTTATTACAAATCCAACACACTTTGCAATAGCTTTAAAATATGCTGTTGGTGATAGCGGTGCCCCAACAGTATTAGCGATGGGCAGAGGGAAAATTGCAGAAGAAATAATGGAAAAAGCAACTGAAAACAAAGTGACTATTTTTCAAAGTCCTTTATTAGCAAGAGCACTTTATTATACAAGTAATATAGGTGACGAGATATCAGAAAAGCTATATAATTCTGTCGCGATTGCCTTGGCGTATATCTACAGGTTAGATCAAGGTGAGTCATTAATTGAACCTAAAATTGATGTACCAGATGATTTGCAATTTGATGAATTTGGAAATAACAAAATAGGAGACTAAAATGCCGCGAAGAAGACACGAAAGCCTTGGTGACATGATAAGTACAGTAGCCTTTTTCGGTGTGTCGTTAACTTTGGCAATAGCATCAGCAGATAGCTTTTTCTTCGAAAATTATGGAAAAGCTGTTGGCTTTTCGTTAGCGGGTCTCATGTGCTTCCTTGGCGGTTTACGATACCCAATAGCAAGGTTAGCAGATAAATTGGGGTGGCCAAGAAAAAAATGGTGAAGAATAAGCAAGTAGTATGTGGACGATGCAAGTTTTTCTTTGTTACATACAATAAATACAAACCCTGGGGATGCAAAAGGTTTGGTTTTAAGTCCCAAAACTTACCATCGCAGGTGGTTTTTTCTACAACTGGCATAAATTGTGCTTATTTCGTAAGGAAGGCCGCTTTATTAAAGAAACCGATGTCACAAGCCAGAAATGAGAGAAGATAATGAGTTCAGAAATTAGTACAATCGAAGAAAGCATTAAAATAGCTTTAGATGCAGCGGATGCTGCAACTGATATTACTTCTGAATACAACGGTATTAAGAAAAAAAATCAAAAGTTGGAGGCTGAAGTGAAAAAAGTATTTTTGTATACCACTATAATTTTTGGTAGTTCAATATTTGCGGCTGTCGTCGCCATCATATTTTCATCATTTATCTATTTCAAATCAATGTCTGACCTAGACGTAATGACTACTACTAATCGAGAAGCTTTAGTAATTTTCTCACAAAATGTTGACGCCTTAAAAGAAACAACTCAGGAGTATATTCAAGCTGTTAAACTTCAAGAAGAAGTCAAAAGTCAGAATGCCCAGATTGGAATTGCCTTTAAGGAGTTTGAAGTCTCATCAAAAGACATAATTCGTGAAATTTCTGAACTGAATACTGCAACAATCAAAAAAATTGTTGACTCAACAAAAACTATTTCAAATCCCTTCATTGAGGCCATTAATAGTTTTGAGACAACACAAAATAAGAGTTATTCGAATTTCTTTGACCAATTAAGTACATCTAATCTAGAGCTAATTTCCGTATTAAAATCTGGTGATGAAACCGAAGAAACAATAAAAAAGTTGGTTAAATCACAAGAGCAGTTAACGAACGTCATCGAAGGCCTTAAGGTGCGAAATACAGAGATCATTGAATTGGTTAAGGATAACGAAGATTTAGTAAAATATCCCTGAATAGTAAGTTTCAGTATTTAATAATGAAATAATTATCAATCGAAGTTACGGGAAAAAATATTTTGGAAGACATAGAGCAAGTCAATAACTCTACTTTGAATAAAGGTGAAGGCGAAGATATATCTAAGGCATTTCTGAGGCTTAAGGAGCATGGGAAATACTCCAGAACTCGTGCTTTGAGACTAAAAGAGAATGACGTAATTGTCGCCGTTGATGGCGAATTATTTCATGAATCTTCAGATAATTTAACTGATATGTTGTCCGAGGAAGATATAGAATACTGGATAGTAACTATATTTCGTGCTGGAGTTATATTTGATGTAGCAGTAAGAGGACCACTTGGCGGCACATATGATTATTGCAAGCCTCAAGAGTGCCAAAGTGTAGAAAATTCTCTCAAGAATTATAAATTCCATTCAAAAACTGATTATAAGATATATGAAGTTTTAAAAGATCTCTCAAAGTCCTGCGATATATATGATACCAGCTATACATCATTGGCAGTATATGCTCCCCCACTGTGGCTAATGCAGCAAAGAATGTGGGAGCCACTGATTGCAATTATCGCGGTTTACCTAATTACGCTAAATGTAAATATTTTTCTATTTATCCTAGCAGCTGTGCTTATCTCATTATATTTTAAACGAGGCCAATTAATTCTCAGACGCAGCTACAGTATGTATCAAGATAGAACCGTTTGGGTTACCATAGCAGCGACAAGCGAGTTAGAAGCACAAAAAAGTTGCAGGGACATTGATCCAAAATGTACTTTTCCCTTCAGCTTAGTAGGACCTCCACAAAAAGATATCATACCAAAGAAAAAACGTAAGCGGTCAGGAAACCTTAATGTTTCTCTGTAATTATCTTATGGTTATAACCAACACTCATTAAAATTGATTTTAAAATTTCAACTTCTTAATTTTAAAAGCAGTAATGGAACTTTGGTTACCCACATTCGACTATAAATTCAATATAAGTTTTCTGTCAATGCCAGACAACTAAGACACATTTTTCCAAAATAATTGAGCGCTGAGTCCCCTAAGATTTTTAATGTCCAAGAATAAAAAACTCGAACAACCCATTAATCTAAGAAACAATATTATATCAGCTGAGCGTTCGAGTGGTGATTATTCTAACTCTATTAACCAAATTATTTTACTGCCTTACAACAACTTCGCAGTTTTAGGGTAGGAAATGACCGATGGAAGCACTGTTATAAAGTCCAGCTATAAGCTATGAACCCGAATAAATAATTCTACTTAGCAATATTAGCGAAATAAAGAAAAAAAGTACGCGATTAATCACATACTTTGCTAGCCATCATAGATGAGGATTTGTAGGGCCTTAAATTACTACTTCGGAGAATACGAAGGGATTATATCGAAGAATCTCCTCGTTTGGCGAATGGAAATTAATTTTGAGAACTGATTCTGAAGTTCACAGACTCGATCCTACAAAGCGGGATCAGTGGTTTAAATCTAATTTGCAAACTATCCTTTAGCGATAACTTTAATAAGTAAATGCATCATTTTAGTTGTCTGTCTTTGATTATTTGGGAAATAATATAAAACTGGACAAACAATAACAAATAATCCTGGTAAGCTATTGTAGTTTCATACCTATTTATAAAACGACACCCTATGTAAGTGTAATAAGTTTATATTGCAAATTACTTGAAAATGGGCAAAGCCCCGATGATAAACATTTCAAAAAAAGCCTGCTTCTCAGATTTAGATGGCGAATACTATTTACATTCGTTTTGGTGACGCTGGAAGCACTGATCGGAATTCTTTTCCCGCTTCTAGTTGGAATCGCGATCAATGGTCTTTTGGAGGACAGCTTCGATGGAATATTCTATCTATCTATCTATCTATCTATCTATCTATCTATCTATCTATCTATCTATCTATCTATCTATCTATCTATCTATCTATCTATCTA
>JGI20156J14371_10001182_pt1 | contig 21790 bp, 20 predicted proteins | sample COG_06_FD_14371 | JGI IMG/M metagenome (IMG submission 14371)
TCCTGAAGGTGAAAAGTTAGCAGAAAAATTAGCTAAAAAAACATTTGCTGATTATGTGATGTTTCAAAATAGTGGCGCAGAAGCAACTGAAGCTGCTATAAAAGCTGCTAGAAGATATTTTTATTCAATTGGTCAGCCAAATAAAAATAGAATTTTATGTGTAAAGAATTCTTTTCATGGCAGAACATTGGCTGCAATTTATGCAAGTGGATCAAAAAAAATGACAGAGGGATTTGGCCCAAAAGTGGGCGGTTTTGATCATTTTGATTTTGGAGATCACAAATCATTAAAAAAAAATATTGGTAAAAATACTGCAGCCATAATGGTTGAGACTATTATGGGTGAAGGAGGCATCAAAGTCATACCTGACTGGTGTTTAAAAGAGTTAAGAAAAATTTGTAATAAAAAAAAAATTCTACTAATTCTTGATGAAGTCCAATGTGGAATTGGAAGATCAGGAGATTTTTTTGCATTTGAAAATTCTAAAGTAAAGCCAGATATAGTACCGATCGCAAAAGGTATTGGAGGAGGGTTTCCAATTGGAGCAGTTTTGATGAATAAAAAAGTTGCTTCTGGAATGACTGCTGGAACTCATGGGTCCACTTTTGGTGGCAATCCTTTAGCAATGGCTGTTGGAAATTCAGTAATGGATATTATTTCTAATAAAAAATTCTTAAATAATGTAAAAAATGTTTCTAAATATTTTTTTTTAAATCTTAATAAAATTAAAGATAAGTATCCAAAAGTTATAAAACAAATTAGAGGTAAAGGTCTATTAATTGGCATACAGCTTTATAGTGATCAAGTTAAGTTTATTAAAAGATTAATGGAGCATCAATTATTAACTATTAGAGCAGCTGAAAATGTAGTTAGAATTTTGCCACCATTAAATGTAAAGAAAAATGAAATTGATCAAGCATTAAAAATAATTCAAAAAGTGTGTGCAGAGGTAAATTAAAATGAATCATTTTATAAATTTAAAAGATGTGCCGCCCAAAGACCTTCAAAAGATAATTCTTGATGCAAAAAAAAGAAAAAACTTAAGAAAAAATTTAAGCACTCTGGAGATTGATAAAGGTGCACCTTTAAAAGGAAAATTATTGATCCAGATGTTTGAAAAATCAAGTTTAAGAACAAGATTAAGCTTTTATTTGGCGATTAAGCAGCTTGGTGGAGGAACAATCACTCTTAGATCAAACGAACTTCATCTTGGACAAGGTGGAGAGAGTATAGCTGATACCGCAAAAATACTCTCAACTTACGGTGACGGTTTTATGTTAAGAACTGACAGTGATCAAAAAGTTGAAAATTTTAGAGATCATTTGTCAATACCAGTAATAAATGGTCTAAGCCCTTCTTCACATCCCACACAAGTATTATCAGATGTGTTTACTGTTGAAGAAATAAAGAAAAAACCAATTTCAAAATTAAATATTTGCTGGATTGGAGACTCAAATAATGTTTTAGATAGTTTAATTGCAGCTTCTGTTAAATTTTCTTTTAAATTGAGCATAGGTTGTCCAAAAAAATTTGAACCAGGTAAAGAGGTTCAAGCTTGGGTAAAAAAAAATAATAAAAAAATATTTATTTATAATGATCCAAAAAAAGCTGTTGTAGGAGCTGATGTTATATTTTCAGACAAAGTTATATCCTTGAATGATAAAGGAAATAAGAAGAAGAAAATCGAACAATTTAAAAAATTTAAGATTAACGAAAAATTAATGAGCTTTGCAAAAAGTGATTGTATTTTTTTACATTGTTTACCTCGAGGACCTGAAGTTAGTGATAAGGTGTTTTTAGGAAAAAAATCTCATGTTTGGCTACAAGCCCTAAACAGAGTTCATGTTCAAAAAAGTATCTTGCTGTATTGTTTTGGAAAACTAAGGTAACGGTACTGGGTTGTCTGAATTCTGATTCAAATATTTTATAACAGAAGCTCTATCTTTTTCTTTTCTAAGTCCTGCATAAGCCATCTTAGTTCCCTTGATCCATTTTGAAGGCTTAATCAAAAATCCATTTAGCTCTTCAAAAGTCCATTCTTTATCGTATGCCGACAAAGCTTTAGAATATTTGTAGTCAGAAATTTCTCCAACTTTCCTACCAACTACATTGTATAAAGCGGGCCCGATATTATTTTTTCCACCCTTGTTGATCGAATGACATGCTGCACATTTTTTAAAAATTTTTTGTCCACTTACAATATCTCCCATTGCCATTAAAGCAGCAATATTTACTTCTTCTTTGGCAGTGCTTGCTGATGCTGCGGTAGTTGTTACTACTTGCTCAATATCAACTTTGTATCCAGATGTTTCTGGTTTATCTACATGAAAAATTATATCTGAAAATTTACCTATTCCTATCACAAGTAGGGCAACCATCAAAACAGCAGCTATTATTTTATTTAATTCGAACGAATCCATTTTTCTAAATATTATTTTGAACGTATAGCATGATAAATTAAAAAATTACCAAAATTTAATGTATAATTTTGCCTCTATTTCTATTTAATGAGTATAATAAATTGAAAAATTAATGAAAACATTGACCATTATACCATCAAGAATGTCAGCAACTAGGTTGCCAGGTAAACCTTTGTTAAAAATAAATGGTTTATCAATTATCTCACATGTATTTAAAAAAGCTATAGAAGCTAATATTGGAGAGGTTTTTGTTGCAACAGAAGATCAAGAAATAGTGGATGACGTTGTGGAGAATGGAGGTAATGCTATTTTAACAAGTAGAAATCATAAGACTGGAACTGACAGAATTTATGAGGCATTAAAAAAATTAGATGTCAAAAATGTTGACCTGGTAATGAATTTACAGGGCGATGAACCCGCAATTAACATTGAAGATATAATCAGTTTAAATAAAAAAATGATTAGTAATAACTCTAAAATTGGAACTCTTGCCGCAAAAATTGAAGATTTAAAAAATTTAGAAAATGAAAATATTGTCAAAGTTATTACCAAAGAAAGTTTAGATAATTTTCAATTTTCTGAAGCTAAGATATTTAAAAGAAATTTATTAAATGTAGACAACGTATATCATCATATAGGAATATATTGTTATAATAGGGAAACGCTTGAAAAATTTGTTAAGCTAGATCAATCTAAAAATGAAATAAAGAATAGATTAGAGCAATTAAGAGCTTTAGATAATAATATACAAATAAATGTAGGGCTTGCAAAATCATCTCCAATAGGAGTTGATACAAAAGAAGATTATCTAGCCTTAAAAAAAATAATGGAATATAAAGTTTAATGCGTAAAATTTATTTTCAAGGAACTTTTGGAGCATATTCTCATTTGGCAGCATTATCAGTTGATCCAGATGCAGAAATATTACCATGTAAAACATTTGATGATTGTTTTGATAAAGCAACTTTAGAGCCTGACTGTAAAATAATTATTCCTGAGTCAAATAGAATTACAGGAAATATTGGTATAGAATATTTAATTTTCAAACATAGATTAAATATTTATAGAGAGCATTTTCAAAAAATAGAACATAATTTATTAGGTCACCCAGGTATAAAGCTTAGCCAAATAAAAGAAGTTTATTCACATGCTCAAGGATTGTCTCAATGTTCAGAATTTATAAAAAAAAATAATATAGCTGAGCACATTAGAGCTGATACAGCAGGGTCTGCTGAAATGATTTCTAAATCAAAAGATATAAAAAAAGCTGCAATAGCATCATCTTTAAGCGCAGAAATTTATGGATTAGATATTATTAAAAAGAATATTGAAAATGAAAGTGGTAATCTAACAAGGTTTTTAGTTATGGGAAAGAATATTTCTCAGCCTGAATTTAAAAGTAGAAAATACATTACTTCTTTTTTATTCAAGCTAAAAAGTAAACCGGCTGCTCTTTATCAATCTCTTGGAGGATTTGCAATTAATGGAGTTAATTTGACAAAATTACAAAGTTATCCAGAAAAAAATACATTCGATTCTTTCTTTTTTTTGTGCGACCTAGACGGACATATTGAAGATCCAAAAGTCCAAAAATCTTTAGAGGAGTTAGGTCTTCATTGTGAAGATTTTCACGTCTTGGGTGTTTTTGAGGCTGATAAATTGAGAGAGAAAAAAAAATAATCTTTTCTTGTAGAATAGAAAATATAACTGCTATAATAGTTGTGGAGGCTAGAGGTGAATGCTGCTTGAACCCGACCAGATCTTAACGGAAGCAGTCGTAGAGACAGTTATTCAGGTTCTAGTCTCCTTAAATTAAAAAAATGAATAATAATTCAAAAGTATTAGCGTTAAAGTATAGACCACAAAGTTTTGATGATCTTATTGGTCAAGAGGTCGTAACAGAAACTATAACGAATTCAATAATAGCCAATAAAGTCCCGAATGCTTATTTGTTCACTGGTATAAGAGGAATCGGCAAGACCACAACAGCTAGAATAGTTGCTAAAGCACTTAATTGCTCAAATGGTATTGAAAATTTATGTAAAGAAAATTTATGTGAAAATTGTGAGGCAATAACAAGCTCAAGTCATATTGATGTTCTTGAAATGGATGCTGCAAGTAAAACTGGTGTTGACGATGTTAGAGATCTAATTGAATTTTCAAGATATGGACCAACTTCTGCTAAATATAAAATATTTATAATAGATGAAGTTCATATGTTGAGCAAACAAGCTTTTAACGCTTTGTTAAAAACATTAGAAGAACCACCAGAATATCTTAAGTTTATTTTTGCAACCACTGAAATTAAAAAAATTCCAATTACAGTAGTATCAAGGTGTCAAAGATTTGATCTCTCTAGAATTAAATCTACAGAATTATTTGGCTTTGTTAAAAAAATAAAAGACAAAGAAAATGGCAAAGCTTCAGATGATGCTTTGAAATTAATTGTTAAAATATCAGAAGGATCTGTTAGAGATGCCCTATCTTTATTAGATAGAGCATTATTAAGTTTAGATGGAGATACCGAATTAGATTTAAGTAGTGCACAAAAAATATTTGGTTATTTTGATAAATCTCAATTAATTGATTTATTTGAACTAATTTTAAAAGGAGAAGAAACCAAGGTAATTAATATTTACAGAAAAATTTATGATCAAGGTGTTGAGCCAAAAGTTTTTATAAATGACTTTTTAGAACTTCTATATTATTTTAAAAATATCAATTCATTAACTTTGGAAAGTACAAACTTTTCTTTAAATGATGAAGAGTTCTCAAAAATTAAAGATATATCTAGTAAAGTAGATTCAGAGGTGCTAATTTTATTTTGGCAGTTTGCTATCTCATCTCTTGAGGAGCTGGATATAGTTTCCAACCAACATCTATCTATTGAAATGTTTTTAATTAGATTGATGCATTTAAGTTCAATAAAATTAAACAAAAATTCTAGTTTTTCATTAGAGAATGAAAAAATTGACAATACAGAAATTAAAAAAGAAATCGAAATAGAAAGTAGCATTAAAACTATTGATCAAATAAAGAATATTTCACAAGAGGAAAAAAACAAACCTGAAATTGATGCCAACGTTAAAGCAATAGATAAGAGTTTAATTAATTCATTTGATGATTTGCTTAATGTTTGTTCTCAAAATAAAGAAATTAAATTAAAATATGAATTAGAAAAAAATGTAAATCTTGTAAAATTTGAGAAAAATAGAATAGAAATTTCTTTTAATGACAATTTAGATAAAGATTTTGTTAAAGACATATCATCAAAACTTTTCGAGTGGACAAACGAGAGATGGATAATAACATTTAGTAAATCTAAAGGTGAGATGTCTGTGAAAGAGAAGCAAGAAAATAAAAAATTAGAACTAATTAATGAGGTTAAAAATTTAGAAATCTATAAAACTATGATCAAAAAATTTCCAGATGCTGAATTACTAGATGTTAAAATAAATAAAAAAGAGGATTAAATGACTGATTTTACAAAAATTTTGGATAAAGCTAAAGAGCTTGAGGCGAAAATGAAAGAAAGCCAAGAAAAAATTAAAGAGATAAAAGCTGAAGGAGTTTCTGGCTCAAACTCTGTTAAAATTATACTTGATGGAGAAGGTGAAATGCAAAAAATTCAATTATCTGATGAAGTTATAAAAGAAGATAAATCCATAATAGAAGATCTGATTGTAGCTGCTCATAATAGTGCAAAATCTCAACTTAAATCAAAGACCACTGAAGAAATTTCTAAAGCTACAGGTGGATTTGGAATACCTGGTTTTAAATGGCCACTTTAATTAATGCAAAATATTAGTGAGATAGAAGAATTAATAAAATTAATATCTAAACTTCCTGGTTTAGGACCAAAATCGGCTAAAAGGATTGTTTTAAAATTAATAAATAATCGTGATGAGCTTGTTAAACCTATGGCAAATACATTGGCCCAGGTTTATAAAAATGTAACCAGATGTAATTCATGTGGTTCATTAAAATCAATTTCAACTGGATGTGTAAATTGTGAAACTACTAAAGATAAATTTACCAAAATTTGTGTTGTAGAGGATATTGCAGATCAATGGTCAATCGAAAATTCAAATATTTTTCAAGGATATTTTCATATTTTAGGAGGAACTATTTCGTCAGTTGGACAAAGAAAAGAAGATCTTTTAATTAACTCTTTGGTAGAGAGAGTTAATAGAGATAACATTGAAGAGGTAATACTTGCAACAAGTGCAACTGTCGAAGGACAAACTACGGCATACTATATTCAAGATAGTTTAAAAAATACTAAAGTGAAAATTACTAAATTAGCACAAGGTCTACCTGTTGGTGGTGAGATCGAAAGTTTAGATGATGGAACTTTATTTTCTGCTTTTAAAAATAGAGCTAATTTAAACTCTAATTCAGATTAAATTTTTTTTTTAACCTGTTTTGATGTAATAGAGGCTCTGTATAGCCTGATGGTTGATCTTTGCCTTTGAAAACTAAATCACATGCAGTTTTAAAAGCTATAGATCGATCAAAGTCATCACTCATATTTACATACTTGGGATCATTTTTATTTTGAGCATCTACAATTTTTGCCATATCTTTCATGATTTCAGTTACTTGAATTTTAGTTGTTATTCCATGATGTATCCAATTAGCAATATGTTGTGAGGATATCCTAAGAGTTGCTCTATCTTCCATAAGTCCAATATTATTAATATCGGGCACTTTTGAACATCCAACACCTTGGTCTATCCATCGAACCACATAACCTAATAAAGTTTGTGCAGAATTAGAAATTTCTTTATTAATTTCATCTATGGACCAATTTGGTCTATCTGCAATTGGGATTGTTAATAAGTCGTCAAGTTTTGCTTTTTCTCTTATCAAAATTTTATTTTGTTCATCAAAAATATTTATTTTATGATAATGTAATACATGTAAAGCAGCTGCTGTGGGAGAAGGCACCCAAGCACAATTAGCCCCAGCTTTTAAATGCCCAACTTTTTGTTCCATCATATCTTGCATTTTATCTGGCATTGCCCACATACCTTTTCCAATTTGAGCTTTTCCTGATAATCCACATTTTAAACCAACATCAACATTATTGTTCTCATAAGCCATAATCCATTTAGAAGATTTCATGTCTCCTTTTTTTATCATTGGTCCAGCCTCCATAGATGTATGCATCTCATCGCCGGTTCTATCTAGAAAGCCTGTATTTATAAAAAATACTCTATTTTTTAATGTTCTTATGCATTCTTTTAAATTAATAGAAGTTCTTCTTTCTTCATCCATTATGCCTATTTTACAAGTATACTGTTCTAGACCCAAGACTTCTTCAACTCTTGAAAAAATTAAATTAGTAAATGCAGTTTCATCAGGGCCATGCATTTTTGGCTTTACTATATATATGGAACCAGTTCTTGAATTATTTTTATTTTTAATATCATGAAGTGCAGCAGCTGAAGTTATAAATGCATCCATAATTCCTTCTGGAACTTCATTTCCATTACTTAAAATTATGGAGGGATTAGTCATTAAATGTCCCACATTTCTAATCAACAAAAGGCTCCTACCATGTAATTTAAGCCCCTTACCATCTTTTGAAATATAACTTCTGTTTGGATTTAATTTTCGTTCAAATAATTTACCATCTTTTTCAAATTTGGTTTTAAGATCACCTTTCATTAATCCTAGCCAATTTCTGTAACAGATAATTTTATCTGCAGCATCTACAGCAGCAACACTATCTTCATTATCACAAATAGTTGATACAGCGGATTCTAAAATTATTTCACTTATACCTGCATGATCTTGTTGAGCACTAAAAGCTCTAGGATCTCTTAAAATTTCAATATGCAAATTATTATTTATTAAGATTATAGCCGAAGGATTATCGGCTTCTCCTCTATGACCTACAAATTTTTGATCGTCAACTAAACTAAAAATATCGGCACCTTTTAAAATTTTTAATTTACCATCTTTAATTGCAACACTGGTAATTTTATGCCAACTTAAATCTTTTAAAGGAAAATAATTATCTAAAAAATCTCTGCCATATTTTATAACCATTTCACCTCTTAAAGGGTCATATCTTTCAGAAACGCTATCTTCAGATTGCTCAATAACATCGGTACCATATAGGCTATCATATAAGCTCATCCATCTAGCATTAGCTGCATTGAGTGCATATCTAGCATTCATAATTGGTACCACTAATTGAGGTCCTGCAATCTTTGATATTTCATCATCTACATTTTTAGTTTCAATTGTAAAATCTGAGCCTTCTTTTTTTAAATAATTTATTTTATTTAGAAAATTTTTGTATTCATCTAAATTTAAACTTTTACTTTTATTTGCAACATGCCAATCATCAATTCTTTTTTGTAAATCTTCTCTAAATTTAATTAAATCTTTATTTTTTGGCGCAAGTTCATTTATTGTTTTTTCAAAACCATGCCAAAATTTTTCAGACGAAATATCTATGCCATCTAGTAGTTCTTCATTAACAAATTTTAATAAGTTTTCTGAAACTTTAAGAGTGTTAATTTTTATATATTTATTTTGCATAGCACTTTCTTTCACCCCATCTGTATTTTTGCCTGAGAGTTTTGCTCCTTCGGCGGAAATTAATCTCTTTCCAGAGTGTTATGCTTTGATCGGTCCATTGTACCTGAGAGTTTCCGGGGTGGTTGCTCCTTCGGTGCTAAATTCAATAATTAGTCTCTCCCGACTAGAAATTTGTACTATTTAAAAATATTAAGTCAATTAATTAAAAATTAGCTTTGTTCACTTAACATTTTATTGCCTTTTTTATAAATTATCTTTCAGCTATAAGTAAATTATGAAAAATTACCTAAATTTTGAGTCAGATATTAAAAACCTAGAAAGTGAAATTGAAAAACTGAAAGATCCCTATAACCAAGATGGTCTTTCTGAGGTAGATACTCAAAAAATTTCTAGCACTCAAGCTGAACTTGATGAAAAATTAAAAGATATTTATTCAAATTTAGATCCTTGGCAAACCACAATGGTTGCAAGACACGAAGACAGACCAAAATCAAAATTTTTTATAGATAATTTATTTGAAGATTTTATCTCCTTATCGGGTGATAGATATTATGGTGAGGATAAATCTGTAATAACTGGTTTTGCAAAATTTAATGGAAAGTCTATTTTAGTAATTGGACAAGAAAAGGGAGAAAATTTAGAAAGTAGAATTGAAAGAAACTTTGGAATGATGAGACCAGAAGGTTACAGAAAAACTATTAGATTGATGAATTTGGCAAATAAATTTAATATTCCAATAATATCTTTTATTGATACTCCTGGAGCATATCCTGGAGTAGGTGCGGAAGAAAGAGGTCAAGCAGAAGCAATTGCAAAATCAATTGAGTGCTGCATGGAACTTAAAGTTCCAACACTAGCAATTATAATTGGTGAAGGTGGCTCTGGAGGCGCGATAGCTTTAGCATCATCCAATAAAGTAATTATGTTAGAAAATGCAATTTACTCTGTTATTTCTCCAGAAGGATGTGCAACTATTTTGTGGAGAGATCCAAAAAAAATGCTTGATGCAGCTAAAGCAATGAAGCTATCTGCAAAAGATTTGTTAGAATTAAAAGTTATTGATGAAATAATCCCTGAGCCTTTAGGTGGAGCGCATAGAGATAGAGATTTAATATTGGATAATCTTAGAAATTCAATATCAAAGAATTTAGATTATTTTAAAGATTTTTCATCAGAAGAAATCATGAATGAAAGAAAAAATAAATTTTTGAAGATTGGAAGAAGCAAAGGTTTTGTTACTAATCCTGACGATTTAAGCACATTAAGTATTAAAAAAAATAATATTGATAAAATTATAAAATCAAAAAAAGTGTTAATTGGATCTGCAGTTTTAGGATTAATTCTATTTATGGTATTAGCTATTCTATTTTACTAGTTCTGCAAAGCTCCACAACAATGTTTGAATTTCTTACCTGATCCACAGAAGCAAGGTTCATTTCTACCAATTTTTTTCCCTTTTTTAATTTGGTCTATCATATTTTTTTTGGTTTCTTGCTCTTGAGGTCTCTCGTTAACTACTTTTAAATTCATAAGAATTGTCACATAGTCTAATTTTAATTTTTCTAAAAGATTTGCAAAAAGATCAAAAGCTTCTTTTTTGTATTCAATTAAAGGATCTCTCTGTCCATAAGATCTTAGTCCAATTACTTGTCTTAATTGTTCCAAATATTGTATGTGTGATTTCCAATTTAAATCTATTGATTGTAGAAATATTCTTTTTTCTATCTCTTTAGCGTGATCTTCGCCAAGTATTTTAATTCGTTCATTTCTTGATTCATTAAATTTATTTATTATTTTTTCTTTTAATTCGTTGTCTGTCGCAGAAATTAATTCTTCCATTTCAATTGCATCAAAACTTTTACCAACAATTTGTTTAATGCGGTTATCAAACTCATTATTTTTAGGATTTGATAGTTTCTGAATTTTTAATTTTACTAAATCTTGAATTATTTCTTTTAAAAATTCATCTGAATATTCAAAGATATTTTTACTATTCATTGCATTTTTTCTTTGCGAAAAAACAACATGTCTTTGATCGTTCAACACATTATCAAACTTAATAAGAGTTTTTCTTATATCAAAATTTCTTGCTTCAACTTTCTGTTGGGCTCTTTCTAAAGCTTTATTAATCCATGGGTGATCTATACTTTCACCATCTTTTAGTCCTAATTTTTCTAACATCTTGTTCATAGATTCTGAGCCAAAAATTCTCATTAGATCATCTTCAAGGCTTACATAAAATATTGAACCACCTTCATCACCTTGCCTACCAGCTCTACCTCTCGCTTGATTATCAACTCTTCTTGACTCCATTCTTTCAGTTCCAATAACAAATAAGCCACCTAAAGATTTAATTTTATCTTTATCAATTTTTAATTGATCATCTTGAATAGATCCTTTTTTTCCACCCAATTGTATATCGACACCTCTTCCAGATATACTTGTTGTTATAATTACTGATTGCTCTTTACCGGCATTGGCAATTATTTCTGCTTCATTTTCATGATTTTTAGCATTTAAAACAACATGTTTAATGTTTTTCTTAATTAATAAATTTGCGTAAATTTCAGATTTATTAACACTCGAGGTAAAAATTAAAATTGGTTGGCCTGATTTATGACATTCAATTATTTTATCAATAATAGCATCATTCTTTTCATTTTCTGTTCTAAAAATTTGATCATTATAATCTTTTCTGATCATTTCATTATTTGTTGGGATTACAACAACCGGTAAATTATAAATTTCATAAAATTCTTCTGCTTCAGTTGCAGCAGTACCAGTACAACCAGATATCTTCTTATAAAGTTTAAAATAATTTTGATAAGTTATGGAAGCTAAAGTTTGATTTTCAGCTTTAATATTAATTTTCTCTTTTGCCTCAAGTGCCTGATGCAAACCATCACCAAATCTTCTTCCTTCCAAAATTCTACCTGTAAGTTCATCTATAATTTTAAGACTTCCATCTGTTACAATATAATCTTTACCTTTTTCAAAAAGATGATTTGCACGTAAAGCCTGATTAACATGATGAACTAAACTTAAATTTTCAGGATCATAAAAATTATTATTTTTTAATATACCAGCATCAGAAAAAATTTTTTCTACACTATTTATTCCTTCATTAGTTAAAAGAATACTCTTGTCTTTTTCATCAATTTCATAATCTTTACTTATTAAATGTTTTATTAGTTTATCTATTGCAAGATATTGAAAAGTTTTATCTTCTGTTGACCCAGATATTATTAAAGGAGTTCTTGCTTCATCAATTAAGCAAGAATCTATTTCATCAACTATTGAAAAAGAATGTTGTCGTTGAACCATTTCCATTTCTGAAAATTTCATATTATCTCTTAAATAATCAAAACCTAATTCACTATTTGTTGCATAAGTTATGTCACAATTATAATTTTTTTTTCTCTCAATATCATCTTGATCATTGTTGATGTAACCAGATGATAAACCTAAAAAGTTATAAATTTGACCCATTTCGATAGAGTCTCTTTTTGCCAGGTAATCATTTACAGTTACTATGTGAACACCTTTATTATTTAAAGCATTTAAGTATGCAGCAAGCGTTATAGTTAAAGTCTTACCTTCACCTGTTTTCATTTCAGCAATTTTACCCTCGTGAAGAACAATCCCCCCAATCAATTGTACATCAAAATGCCTTTCATTTCTGGCCCTTCTAGAAGCTTCTCGCACTAATGCAAAAGCTTCTGGTAAAAGTTCATCCAATTTTTTCCCTTGTTCAATTTGTTCTTTATAATTGAGTGTTTTTTTAGGAAAATCTAAATCGTCTAAATTTTTAAAATTTTCTTCCAAAGAGTTTATTTTTGTTACTATTTTTCCAATTCTATCTAGCTCTTTTTGATTGCTAGATTTAATTAATTTTGAAATTAGATTTAATGGGTTAAACATTACTATTTGATTTATTCTTTACTTATATTGTTTAATATATGTATTAAATAAAAATTTTAAATACTATGGGAATTAATTTAACTAATTTTTTATCTTCAAAATCAAAAAACGCTAGAATGATTGATTTTCAAGACTTAGATCACATTGATGGTTTATCAATTTCTGTTGTAAGTGCCAATTTATATAAAGATAACAGAGATGATCTATCAATGTTTTATTTTAGGGATGGAGCAAATTATGCCTCTGTCTATACACAGTCTAAAATTTTGTCAGAAAATATTAAATGGAATTTAAATCAGAAAAGTAAAAAAATATACTCACTTGTTGTTAATACTAGAAATGCAAATGCTTTTACTGACAAACAAGGTTATGATGGTTTAAAAAAAATAGCAGACTCTCTCTCAAAAAAATTGACTGAAAAACAAATTCAGGATGAAGATAATCCTAAAAAAATCTTACCAAAAGAAATTATATTTGGATGTACAGGAACTATTGGAGAGCCTTTTCCTTATGATAAAATTATTACTCAACTACCAGGCTTAATAAATAAAGTTAAATATACTCAAAATAAATTTATTTGGATGAAGGCTGCTCTTGGAATAATGACTACAGACACAAAACCTAAATTAGCTATGGAAGAATGCAAAATTGGAAATGATAAAATCAAAATTTATGGAATAGCTAAGGGGTCAGGTATGATACACCCAAACATGGCAACAACCTTAGGATATATTTTTACTGATGCGAGCCTATCCAATGATATTTTAAGAAAATTGTTAAAAAAAAATATAACAACAACTTTTAATGCAATATCATGCGACGGAGACACTAGCACAAATGATATGGTTTCAATTTTTTCAACTAATAAAGTTAAAAATTCTCAAATAAAAAGTATTGATGATAAAAAAATTAGAAATTTTGATAATGCTTTAAAAAGTGTTTTATTAAATCTAGCAAAAAGAGTAGTTTCAGATGGTGAGGGAGCATCAAAATTTATTACTGTTAATGTAAAAAAATGCAAAAGTGAAATAGATGCAAAAAAAATTGCTTTATCAGTAGCAAATTCACCTTTGGTTAAAACTGCAATTGCTGGTGAAGATCCTAATTGGGGTAGAGTTATAATGGCAATTGGTAAAGCTGGGCCAAAAATTAATTTAAAAAAATTATCTCTTAAATTTGGTAATTTTAAAATTGTCCATGATGGAAAATTATATCAAAGTTACGACGAAAAAGTAGTAGCCGATTATATGAAAAATGAAAATATTGATTTAAATATTGATATTTCAACTGGAACTAAAAATTTTACTGTATTTTCAATGGATCTTACAAATGATTATATTAAAATTAACTCAGATTATAGGAGTTAAAAGATCTTGATATATTAATTATAATTATTAATTGCTATTTATGATTAAGTACAAATTAATTTGTAACGAGTGCAAGACTACATTTGATAGTTGGTTTGCTTCTTCAAAAGAATATGACAAATTAAAAAAAAAAAAATTTCTAGCTTGTCATAAATGTAATTCGCTAAAAGTTGAAAAAACTTTAATGGCCCCGCAATTAATAAATAATAATCAAAAACAAAAAGAAAACATAGATATAACAAAACATAATGAAATTAAAAAAACTATTAAAAATTATCAAAAATTTATAAAAGATAATTTTAAGTATGTTGGTGAAAATTTTGCTTACGAAGCAAGATCTATTCATTATAATGAAAAAAAAAAATCAAAAAATATTTATGGTAGTGCTACCAAAAAAGATCTTAAGGAACTGCAAGAAGAGGGTATTGATACTCAAATGATACCTTGGCTTGAAGATAATAGTAATTAATTTTTTATAAATTTCGCAATATAATTTATAGATAAATCTTTTGAAATTTTCCATTCGTCTTTAATTATATTGAAATTCATTCCATCCAATCTACTTAAAGTTAAATTATTTTTTTTTAAAATATTTTTTAAATCTTCGGGGTTTACAAATTTTTCCCATTCATGTGTGCCAATTGGCAACCATCTCAAAACATATTCTGCCCCAATAATTGCAAACATATAAGATTTTAACGTCTTATTAATTGTTGCTACAAACATGATCCCATTTTTCCTTAAAAGTTTGGAACAAGATTCTAAAAAAAATTGAATATCTTCGACATGCTCAACAATCTCCATATTTAAGATTACATCAAATTTTTTATTAATTTTAAGTTTTTCAGGAGATGTACACAAATAATTAATTTTAAGTTTATTTTTTTTTGCATGTAGTTTTGCAATTTTAATATTTTTTATTGATGCATCTATTCCTGTGACATTAGCCCCTAATCTTTGCATTGGCTCCGAAAGTAATCCTCCACCACATCCAATATCCAAAATATTTACTCCCCCTAAAGCTTTTATTTTATTTTTTAATTTAAAATTACTAATTATATTTTCTTTGATATATCTGATTCTAATAGGATTAAATTTGTGAAGTGGTTTAAATTTTCCTTTTGGATCCCACCATTCAGACGCCATTTTTGAAAATTTTTCAATTTCTTTTTTATTTACACTACTCATGATAGATAATTAGTTGACATAACAATTAAGATGTATTTTATCAAATATTAATTAAGTTATAACAATTAAAAAGATCAATGAAAACTGTTGTATTAAAATTTGGTGGAACTTCTGTAGGAAGTATTGATAGAATTAAAAAAGTTTGTAAAATAATTGCGTCTTATAAAAGAAAAAAAAATAAAGTAGTAGTAGTTTCGTCTGCAATGAGTGGTGCAACAAATGATCTTGTTAGTAAGTCAAAGTTAATAAGTGTCAACTTTGATAAAGCAGAATATGACACTTTACTATCTACAGGAGAGCAAGTGTCCTGTGCTTTAATTGCAGGAAGGCTAATTAATAATGGATTTAAGTCCAGATCTTGGATGTCTTGGCAATTACCAATAATAACAGATGGTCCTTACTCTGCTGCAAGAATTAACAAAGTTTTTGTTAATAATTTAAATGATTATTTAAAAAGTGGTGGAATTCCTGTTATCACAGGGTTTCAGGGTATTAATAATAAATTTAGAATTACCACTATTGGCAGAAGCGGCTCAGATGCTACAGCTATTATGTTGGCTAAGTTTATTAAAGCTGATGAGTGTATAATTTATACGGATGTTGATGGAGTTTACACAACAGATCCAAGACAATATAAAAATGCAAAAAAAATTCAAAAAATTTTTTATGATGAAATGTTGGAAATGGCATCTTTAGGATCAAAGGTTATGCAGCCGACTTCAGTTCAAGATGCTAAACTAAATAAAATAGATATCCAAGTTAAATCCTCATTTGTTACAAAATCTGGGACTTTAATAACAGGTTCTTCAAAAGCTTTTAGTGATCAAATTATTACTGGAATATCTTCAACAAAAAATGATGCAAAAATTACTATTGTTGGTGTTAAAGATCGACCAGGTGTTGCAGCATCCATTTTTAAACCGTTATCTCAAAATTCAATAAATGTAGATATGGTTGTACAAAATATTTCTCTCAATGGTAAAGATACAGATTTAACTTTTACAATTAAATCAGAAGATTTGAAAAGATCTGAGAAATTGATCAAACAAAACAAAAAGATATCATATAAAAAACTATCCTTTGATAAAGATATGTCAAAAGTTTCAATTATTGGAGTTGGAATGATCACAACTCCAGGAATTACTTATAGAATGTTTCAAGCTTTAGCTTCAAAAAAAATAAATATTTTAGTGATTTCTACATCAGAGATAAAAATTTCTGTTTTGATTTCAACCAAACAAGTTAAGAAAGCTATAGCTGCCCTACATAAAGAATTTAAATTAGATTAAAAAATGAGTGTTAGACCCTTTAGAGATATTAAACGAAGAAAAACAAAAGTAATAAATGTTGGTGATGTAAAAATTGGCGGAGACAATCCTATCTCTGTTCAGTCTATGACAAATACTTTAACAACAGACGTTAAAGCTACGATTAATCAAATTAATGATATTGCTGAAGAAGGTGCTGATATAGTCAGAGTTTCATGTCCCGATAAAGATTCTACTTCTGCGCTCAAAGAGATAGTCGATCATGTACCTGTGCCTATTGTTGCTGATATACACTTTCATTATAAAAGAGCAGTCGAAGCTGCTGAAAGTGGAGCAAAATGTTTAAGAATAAATCCAGGTAATATAGGTGATAAAGTAAAAATTCATGAAGTTTTGAGTGCAGCAAAAAATAATGATTGTTCAGTAAGAATAGGAGTCAATGCAGGATCATTAGAGAGAGATATTTTAGATAAATTTAAAGAACCATGCCCAGAAGCTTTGGTTGAAAGCGCACTAAGAAATATAAAAATTTTAGAAGATCAAGATTTTTTTAATTTTAAAATAAGTGTAAAATCATCAGATGTTTTTTTATCAATTGCTGCATATCGTCAACTTTCAAAAGTAACAGACTATCCATTACATCTTGGAATAACTGAGGCTGGAAGTTTTATGTCTGGAAGTATAAAATCATCGATAGGTTTAGGCTCTTTATTGATGGATGGGATTGGAGACACAATAAGAATTTCTTTATCAGATGACCCTCCTCAAGAAATTAAAGTAGGAAATGAAATATTGAAATCAATAGGTTTAAGAAATAGAGGTGTAAAGATTATATCTTGCCCATCATGTGCAAGACAAGCTTTTCAAGTAATAGATACTGTAAAAATTTTAGAGGATAGGCTATCTCACATCAAAACTCCTGTTACATTATCAATTATTGGATGTGTTGTTAATGGCCCAGGAGAAGCAGCTATGACTGATATAGGTATTACAGGGGGAGGAAAAGGTAATAATATGCTTTATTTATCTGGAGTGCAAAGTGAAAAAGTTTTAACAGATGACATTATAAAAAAAGTTGTTTTAGAAGTTGAAAAGAAAGCCTCTGAATTAGAAAAAAAATCATGATCCCTGTAAAAACAATTGAAGAATTGATATTGAAACATTCTATATTGGAAAAAGATCTTTCTTCAGGAGATTTAGATAAGAAATTATTTGCAGAAAAATCTAAAGAATATTCAGATGTTAATGAGATAATAGAAAATGCTAAAAAATATATTTCTTTTGAAAATGATAAAATAGAAATAGAAAAAATTTTAGAAGATAGTGCTGGAGACGAAGAACTTAAAAGTATGGCTGAATTAGAATTAATACAATTACAATCTCAATATGAAATAAATGAGAAAAAATTAAAATTATTTTTACTTCCAAAAGATGAGGCTGATAAAAAAAATGCAATTATAGAAATTAGAGCTGGAACAGGCGGCCTCGAAGCGAGTTTATTTGCTTCCGATCTTTTTAAGATGTATGAAAAAGTAAGTCATAAAAAAAAATGGATACTTGATGTAATATCTATATCTAGAAGTGATGCAGGAGGTTTAAAAGAAGTTATAGCATCAATTAAAGGAACCAATATTTATTCTACGTTGAAATATGAAAGTGGAGTTCACAGAGTTCAAAGAGTACCAGATACGGAAACTCAAGGAAGGATCCACACTTCTGCAGCAACAGTTGCTGTATTACCTGAGGCAGAGGAAGTTGATCTTAAAATAAATGATTCAGATTTAAGAATTGATGTTTTTAGAGCTGGTGGTCCCGGAGGACAGTCAGTAAACACAACGGATAGTGCTGTAAGAATAACTCATATACCAACAGGCCTGTCTGTTTCACAACAAGATGAAAAATCTCAACATAAAAACAAAGCAAAAGGTATGAAAATTTTAAGAGCTAGATTATATGAATTAGAGAGATCTAGAATTGACCAAGAGAGATCCAAAGATAGGAAAACCAAAATTGGTACAGGTGATAGATCGGAAAGAATAAGAACATATAACTTTCCTCAAGGAAGAGTNACAGATCACAGGATAAACTTAACACTTCACAGACTAGAGGAATTTTTGGAAGGAGAAGCATTTGATGAGATGGTTGAGTCNTTAACTTTACAGGCTCAAGAAGAAAGTTTAAGTAATTTACAATAAATGAATATTCAATCAGCTATTATTGAGGGTACCAAAATACTTACAGANAAAAGTATAAATNCTGCAAAATTAGACTCTGAAATTTTATTAGCTTCAGCGATTGANCAAGATAGAAAATATATAATTTTAAATAATGATCAAAATATAAAAGAAGAAAATTTAAAATACTTTCAAAAATTAATTAATAAACGTTCNTTTAGGGAGCCAATAGCTTATCTTACTAATGAAAAATATTTTTGGAANTACAAGTTTTTTATTACAAACAATACCTTAATCCCAAGNCCNGATACCGAGCTTATAGTAGAGCAAATACTAAAATTAACTAAATTTAAAACTAAAATGAAAATATTAGATATTGGAGTTGGTTCAGGATGTATCCTTTTAACTATTTTAAAAGAAAGGAGCAATTTCTATGGAGTAGGTATTGATATAAGTAAAAAATGTTTGAATATAAGCAAAATAAATGCAAAAAATCTCGAAGTAAGCTCAAGAGTGAAATTTTTTAAAACAGATGTTGACAAATTCGCTCAAGGCAAATATGATTTAATTGTTTCTAATCCTCCATATATTAAAAAACTTGATTTAAAATATTTGGAAAAAGATGTTATTAATTTCGAGCCGAAATTAGCACTTGATGGTGGATTAGATGGATTATCAGAAATCAGAAAAGTAATAAAAAAATCATCTGAGCTGATTAAAAAAAATGGTAAATTTATTTTAGAGATTGGTTTTGATCAAAAAAATAAAGTAATTAACTTATTAAAAGATGAAGGTTTTTATATAAATAGTATTTTAAAAGATCTTGCAATGAATGACCGTTGCATTGTTAGTACAAAAATATAACTAATTAGACTTATGGTAACATTTAGAAATAATAACAATAATATTAGAAGAAATAATTTTAGAAGAAATGATAGGAATTTTAAAACTAATGGGGATAGACCAAAATATAGTTCTAATTATTCAAATAATGAAAACTTTAAAAGAAAAGTTCCTGGCAGAAATAATCATAACGCATCGAAGTTAATAGAAAAATATAGTGATTTAGCAAGAGAGGCATCTTCAAGTGGAGATAAAATCTTATCAGAAAATTACCTGCAGCATGCAGACCATTTTACGAGGGTTATGAATGAGCAAGAAGCCTTTAAAAAAGAGAGATTTGCTGAAAATAAAGCTATAAATGATGAAAACACTTTAGAAGAAAAAACTACTATAGTAAATGATGCTTCCAAAGTTGAGGCTACCAAAGTTGAGGTGGTTAAAAAAACTGAAGTTGTCAATGAAGCTAAAAAACCAGCAAAGCCGCAAATAAAAGTTAATTAATTTAACCCTAAAATCTTTTCAGATTTAAGTACATCTAATTTAATTTTATTAGTTTCGAAAAATTTTCTTTCTTTTCCTTTTAAAATTTTTCCTGATGGAAGCTTTAATTTTTGTGAGTTTACTTTTTTTCCATTTACAACTACCTCATAATGCAAATGTGGACCAGTTGATTTTCCAGTTGAACCAACATAGCCAATAGTTTGTCCTTGCTTAACTCTAACACCATTTTTAATACCACGAGCAAATTTTGACATATGTGCATAAATTGTTTCATAAGTTGAGTTATGTCTAATTTTAACACAATTACCACCGCCTCCGCACCAACCAGCTTTTTTAATTATCCCATTACCTGATGCCATGATAGGAGTTCCCTTAGGAGCAGCAAAATCAGTTCCTCTATGCATTTTATTAAAACCGTCTATAGGATGCTTTCTCATTCCAAAAGATGAAGAAAGTCTTGCGCCATTAATAGGAGTTTTCATTAAAGCTTTTTGAACGCTTTTTCCATTTTTATCATAATGACCTTCGTTTTCATCATAATCAAAATAATATAAAGAGTTGTTTTGACCACTTAATTTTAGATTTGCAAAAAGAATTTCTCCAGTTTCAATTATCTTTTTATTTTCATCTAAAAATACTTCGTACATAATCTGAAACTTATCTTGCTTTCTAACATCTCTTTGAAAATCAACTTGAAAACCATAAATTCTTGCAAATTCAATTATAGTATTTGCTGGTATACTTTTATCTGTAGCAGACTTGTATAAACTTTGAATAATTATATTTTCTTTATAAATAATCTTTTTATCAAGCTTAACACTTACAATTTCTTGATTAAATTTATTTTCTTCAATATTTCTTTTTAAATAAATCTTTTCAGTATTTGAAATTTGAAAAACAAATTCTTTAATTTTATTATTTGTTTGATCTATTTTAAATTGAATACTTTGTTTAGTGGTTAGTTTATTTATGTTAACTTTTTTTATAAGACTATTTTTGATTATAGTAATTTCATCTTTATCAATCGAGTAATCTTTTAATATTTTATCAAAGGTTTCACCCGATTTTATTTTATGATTAATTTTTTTATATTTTGGCTCTAAATTATTGATTACAGTAATTTAAAGTTTTTTTTAGATATATATTGTTAATAAAATTATCAAAATTTTTATCTGTAATATCTTTTTTATAATTAAAAAATGTTGTTGATGCTGCTGTAAAAATAATCAGCATTACAAGTGAAAATATTTGTATGTTTTTTTTAATTATAAATATAAAATTTTTTAACATTTAAAATTGTTTGATATCTAATTATTAGTTTAGGGGTATAAAAAAATCAAAAAAAACCCAATAAATCATCTATTTTTGCTTATTTTTTTATTCTTAAGTGCTTGATTTCCTTTTATTTTAGCCTATAAGCACAACACTTTCTTATTAAAATTATTGTTTAACCAATAAATTAGTGAGGATTATTGGGCGTTTTAGACCCAATTAGCTATTTAAAAAGTAAAAATTTAAGAAGAGAAGTGTGGACGGTTAAGGTTACCAAAATT
>JGI20156J14371_10001187_pt1 | contig 21745 bp, 25 predicted proteins | sample COG_06_FD_14371 | JGI IMG/M metagenome (IMG submission 14371)
TTAGAGAAACTGCTCACTCTGAAACCTATATTCCCGTTAGAGAAACTGCTCACTCTGAAACCTATATTCCCGAATATAGCCCCAAAAGAAATAAACCTTTTCTAAGAATTGTGAATAATAACTAATTATTTTGAATAAATTTTATTCTTTTTAATAGGGCTCTAGGCTATTGAAGGTGGCTTTAGCTCGTGTTATTGAGCATTCAAATAAGCCAGCATTAAAGGATCTTGAAATGGCAGTAGACGAAACAAACTATGTTAAGGGTACAATGGGTGTTGATGGACATAAAAAAACATTTGGTGGTTTTATGGGTACAACTGTTTATGGTGGTGCGGGTTTAGCACTTGTTGTTATTTTTCCTACTTTAGTTTTTGGTGTATCAATGGGTTGGACTTCAGCTTTGTTGATAACTGTGATATTGGGTGTTATTCTTGGTTTAGCATTGAAGTTAAAAGGTGGCTGGTATGCAGGAGTTATTGTTTCAGCGGTACTTGTAGCAATGGCTAGCCCTTTGATTGCAATGATACACGGATAACTTACTCAAGCTCTCGCAAACCGATTATAAGCTTATTATTTTTGGTTTATGTAATGATTAATCAATAAAACAAGGTCTCTGAAATTGAATATTACTATTTTAAATGATACTGACGATGCATTTGGCGATAACGCAGAAGCTCGCGTTGGGGCTACTCCAGATATAGTAAAAAGTTATGTTGCAGCTGGTCATAAAGTGATTGTTGTTAAAAATGCTGGGAAATACGCTAATCACTATGACGATGATTATAAGGCTGCCGGGGCTTCAATATCTGCTTCGAATAAAGTTGCAAGTAAAAACGCTGACTTAGTATTATCAATTACTGGAAAAGATGCAAAGTTTGTTGCCGGGCTGAAGAGTGGGGCAGGAATTACAGGTTTAATGAATCCTACTGATAACCCTAAATATGCTCAGGCTTGTGCAAAGGCTAATGTAACTGCTTTTGCACTGGAATATATCCCACGCATTTCTAGAGCGCAAAGTATGGATGTTTTATCATCGCAATCTAACTTATCAGGTTATAGGGCTGTTGTTGAAGGTGCCAGTATATATGGCCGTGCAATGCCTATGATGATGACTGCTGCAGGTACAATTGCACCAGCTAAGTGTTTTATAATGGGTGTTGGAGTGGCTGGATTACAAGCTATAGCGACAGCCAGAAGACTGGGAGCTGTTACAACTGCAACGGATGTGAGGCCTGCAACTAAAGAGCAAGTAGCCTCTCTCGGGGCAAAATTTATTGCTGTTGAAAATGAAGAGTTTAAAGAAGCAGAAACCGCTGGTGGCTACGCGAAACAGATGTCGCCTGAATATCAAAAATTACAAGCTGAGCTTACTGCTAGTCATATAGCTAAACAGGATATTGTTATAACAACAGCACTGATACCAGGAAGAGCAGCACCTATTCTGGTAACTAAATCAATGATTGCTAATATGAGACCAGGTTCTGTTTTAGTAGATTTAGCAGCTGAGCGGGGTGGTAACGTTGAGGGAGCAGTGGCAGGCAAAATTGTTGAAACCAAAAATGGTGTTAAAATAGTTGGACTTTTGAATTGGCCTAGCCGTTTGGCATCAGATTCTTCAGCAATGTTTGCAAAAAACTTAAAGAACTTCATTCCTCTAGTGACAGCCGAAGATGGTTCTTATGCGCCAGATTGGGATGATGAAATAATACAGGGGTGTGCTTTAACACGCGATGGAAAAGTAATACACGAAAGATTGAAAGGTTAAATTATGATAACATTTACCATTGCTGCAGCAGCAGGTATCGCTGTAACTCCAATAATTTTTCAATTAACAATTTTTGTATTAGCAATAGCTGTAGGATATTATGTAGTATGGTCTGTAACACCTGCTCTTCATACACCCCTCATGGCAGTCACTAATGCTATATCATCAGTAATAATAGTTGGAGCTCTTATTGCAGTTGTTGCAGGTATAGAGGGCGGTTCATCTTTATCCACATGGACTGGATCTTTGGCTGTTTTATTGTGTGCTATAAATATATTTGGAGGGTTTCTTGTGACGCAAAGAATGCTCGCAATGTACAAGAAAAAGAGTAAATAACCATGGGTATTACTATTTCTGTTGATATCGCTGCAGTGCTTTACACAGTATCTGCTGTTCTTTTTATACTTGCCTTAAGGGGTTTATCATCCCCTGAATCATCTAGGAAAGGTAATGTTTTTGGGATGCTTGGTATAGGCATTGCAATTGCAACCACTGCCCTGTCAGCAGGGCTTTGGGGTCAGAGCCTGATTTTTGCTTTTACTGCAATGGCTATTGGTGGGTTATTAGGTGCGGTTATTGCGAAAAAAATACCAATGACGGATATGCCTCAGCTTGTTGCTGCTTTCCATTCTTTAGTCGGATTGGCCGCTGTGTTAGTTGCTATAGCTGCATTTTTTAGTCCAGAAAGCTTCGGTATTCTGTCAGAAAAAGGTATAAAACCTGCAAGTCTTTTGGAGTTAGGCCTAGGCGCCGCTATTGGTGCAATCACTTTTTCAGGTTCTGTTATCGCCTTTGCTAAGTTAAATGGTAACATGTCTGGTGCACCAATTTTGCTTCCTTTTAGGCATTTAATAAATGGCGCTTTGCTGATTTGTATCATTGTAACTCTTATTATGCTTATGCAGACTGGTGGGAATAACCCTGAATTTATTTGGGTATTATTAGTCCTAACATTTATCATTGGTTTTTTACTAATTATTCCCATTGGCGGTGCAGATATGCCAGTGGTTGTTTCAATGTTAAACTCTTATTCAGGTTGGGCAGCAGCAGCTTTGGGTTTCACTTTGGGTAACCTAGCGCTTATTATAACTGGCGCACTTGTTGGATCTTCAGGAGCAATACTATCATACATAATGTGCAAGGCTATGAATAGAAGTTTTATATCTGTTATTTTAGGTGGATTTGGAGCTGATGGCGCAAGCGTTTCTGATAGCGATAGAGAACAAAGGCCTGTGAAACGTGGATCTGCTGAAGATGCTGCTTTTATTATGAAAAATGCTTCAAAAGTTATTATTGTACCAGGGTACGGACTAGCAGTTGCTCAGGCACAGCATGCCGTGCGTGAAATGGCTGATAAGTTAAAAGAGGAGGGAGTTGATGTTGTCTACGCAATCCATCCAGTGGCTGGGAGAATGCCAGGTCATATGAATGTTTTATTAGCTGAGGCAAATGTTCCATATGATGAAGTTTTTGAATTAGAGGATATAAACTCGGAGTTTTCAAATGCCGATGTTGCTTTTGTAATTGGTGCAAACGATGTGACAAACCCCGCTGCTAAAACTGACCCAGCAAGTCCAATTGCTGGAATGCCCATTCTTGATGTCGATAAGGCCTCTACAGTTTTATTTGTTAAACGTTCGCTATCGCCGGGTTATGCAGGTATCGATAACGATCTATTTTATGAAGATAAGACTATGATGCTATTATCAGATGCCAAAAAACTTGTTGAAGAAGTTATTAAGTCATTATAATTTTTTTTCAAAAGCTGTAATTTAAAAACAAGATTATACAATGCTTAAAACACCTCTATATATTGATAAGGTNAGTAAAAGCTTTAGTGGAAAAATTGCTGTTGAGGATGTTAGTTTTACTATAAACCCAGGTGAGATAATTGGTTTTCTTGGACCTAATGGGGCAGGAAAAACAACCACACTTAGAATGGCCCTTGGCTTAATTAAACCGGATTTAGGGACAATTAAAACTTTAGGGGAAACTCCAGGTTCTGAAGCTACGTTTGGTAAGATTGGCTTTTTACCTGAAGAAAGAGGATTATACAAAAAACAAACTGCTATAGATAGTATTGCACTCATGGCACAATTGAACGGAGTTAAAAGAAAAGAGGCTTATAAAACTGCAGATATGTTACTGGACAAATACGGCCTTTCTGATGCGAAGAAAAAAAAGAATAAGGATATGTCAAAAGGTATGGCGCAAAAAGTTCAGCTTTTATCTGTAATGGCTCATAATCCTGAATTTTATATATTAGATGAACCTTTTTCAGGTCTAGACCCTGTGAATCAGCAGGTGCTTGAAAAGATAGTTAAAGAAATAGCCAAGAGAGATAGTACAGTTATCTTTTCAACTCATGTAATGGAGCATGCCGAAAGATTGTGTGATCGTATAATATTGATGGCGGAGGGTCGAAAAATATTTGACGGCACAACCAAGGAGGCTTTATCTAAGGCTCCCCGAAGAATAGTAATTGGTACAAAGTCAGACAAATTTGTCGAGACCCTAACTGGTCTCACTAAATTTTTAGAAATTCGTTCAGACGGTGCATATGATTTAATATTAAATGATAATGCCCAAAACCAAGATGTATTAGAGCGATGTGTTTCAAAAAAAATAGAACTAAGCCGTTTTGAGCCTATAAAAGCATCACTTCATGAAGCTTTTGTAGCTATGGTAGGAGCTGATAAACTTACTGGCGCGGAGTTTCACTAATGAGCATTTTCAATGTAAACATGCGTAGAACTCTATTGATAGCAAAGCGTGATTACTTTGGTTATATTAAAACTTGGGGGTTTTGGCTTTCATTTTTTATGCCTGTAATCATAGGGGGCATTACTGCTTTAATAGTGATATCTGATATTGATCTTTCCCCGGTGAGATATGAAGCTATTTATGACGAAACGGGTGACTATAAAGAAAAAATAATTGCCGCTCACCAAAGAGACAATAAAGAAAATTTCTTAGCTGCAATAAAACCAATGATATCTGATGAACAAATGGTCGAACTAAAAACCATTATGAATACAAAGGATTTTAAAGCAGGAACTGAATACCTCAACGAAATTATTCCCGGTAATAAAGATTTTAATAAATTGATGGGTAAGACTATTTTTGTGGATCTCCCTTCAAATGACCTCCAAGAACTAAAAGAATATGTAAGTGGAAACAAAGATTTACTTCTTAATGGCAATAAAGTTAAGCTTAGCGGATTTCTGCATATATATAATAACCCTGAATTAATCACTGATTATTGGTCAACTAACTTCAATAATCCACCTGTTGTAAATATTGTGGATGATTTTTTTTCAACCAAAATACAAAGAGATTATTTAAAATCTGCAGGCTTATCATTCGAAGATTACCAGAATTTGGATAATAAATCTTTGAAGGCGAATATCTTCGATCCCTCTAAAGCTGATACGGGTGATCAAGCTATAACGGGTGCAGATAGATTGCCTTTTATATTTGCAGCAGTTCTATCCATTATTCTCTGGCTAACAATTTTTTCAGGTTCATATATGCTTTTGACATCTATGCTAGAAGAAAAACTCAATAAACTTATGGAAATGATGCTTGCCTCAGCCAGGTTTTCTGAAATTATTTTAGGAAAACTTTTAGGTGTTGCGGCGCTAACTTTTACATCAATGTTACCTTACTTAATATTGGGGCTAGTCGGAATTTTTTCGTCAATTCTTTTAGGACTTGGAGGACCTAATCTAAGTGAAGCCATTCAAAAAACATTCACTTTGAAGATGATGTCTTTTTTTGTTATATTTCTTATATTAGGTTATATATTTTATGGAGCTTTTTTCATTGCTATGGGTGCATTAGCTGAGTCTATGCAAGATGCACAAACGCTTACCACGCCAGTTACTCTTTTGCTTACAGCTTGTATGTTTATCATCCCATTGGGGTTAGAATCTCCTGATAGCTCATTATTAGCTTTCTTAAGTTGGTTTCCACTTTCTGCGCCTTTCGCAGCTATTGTGCGCTTGCCGTCTGATCCCCCCTTATGGGAACTTATACTGTCTTCCTCTATTTTGGCATTAACTGCTTTTGGAGTTATTCTTTTAGCGGAGAGAATATTCCGTTACGGTGTTCTATCAGGATCAGGAGTAAAAGGCTCACTCAATTGGATTAAGAGCAAGATATTACGTCGCAAGACATTTTAAACTTAATGCTTTATAGATATTCTCTATGGTAAACATGAGTAAAGAAGTTAGAGTAGATATTCTCCAAGCTATGCTGCCAATTGTAGTTTTTGACGGGTGGAATCAGAAAAGCCTTCGTGCATCAATTAAATCAATAAATTTACCTGAGGGTTCCGAAGAGTTATATTTTCCGGAGGGAGCGCTCGAAGTCATACGTTTTTGGCATGACCAAATGAATGAATTTGTTAAATCAAATTTAGAGAGTCTTAATAAATCAGAAATGAAAATTAGAGAACAGGTTACGGCTGGCGTTTTGTCAGCGTTAGAATCTATAGGGTCTAATGAAGAAGCCATGCGGCGTGCTATCATTAGACTTTCTCTTCCTGATGCAGCTGTACAGGGCCCAACTTACCTTTGGTCGCTGGCAGATTCAATTTGGAGGGCAATAGGTGATAGAAGTACTGATTATAATTACTATACTAAAAGAACTATACTTGCGGGTGTTCTTGGTTCAACAATAACAGTTTGGATTAGTGATAGTGATCAAAATAAAGTAAAAACTAAACTATTTCTTGATGCACGGATTTCGAATGTTATGAGTTTTGAAAAGTCTAAATTCAAAATTGTTGAAAAAATTAACAATATACCAAACTTTGCAGAAATATTAGGTAGATTGCGGTATGGAAATAATAAAAATAGACGCAGAAAGTATTAAATATTTTCACAGTTATTTTTAATTAAAGTAGTTTTTTTAAAAAAAGTCAGTTATTTTAAAAAAACTACTTGCACAAATTTAGACACTACATATTGTTATGTTAGCAAATCAGTAACCTATATGTGGTTTAGTTTGTAAAATTTACTAATTAGTTTGCCGATTTGGGCTTGAAGAGGAAATAAGATGGGAAAATTAGACTTTATAACGAATTCAAAATCAGGACTTTTAATCCCAAGTCATAGTTACAAGCCTTTTCGTTATCCTTGGGCTTATGAGTTTTGGAAAAAACAACAGCAAGTACATTGGATGCCAGAAGAAGTGCCGTTAGGTGAAGACTGCAAAGATTGGGCAACAAATTTAAATGATAATGAAAGAAACTTATTAACTCAAATTTTTCGTTTCTTTACCCAGTCGGATGTTGAAGTCGGGGGTAATTACATGGAAAATTACATGCCATTATTCAAGCCAGTAGAGGTTAGAATGATGCTTGCTGCTTTTTCTAATATGGAAACAATCCATGTTGCTGCTTATGCTTTACTACTTGAAACCATCGGAATGCCTGATTCAGAGTTTGGTGCTTTTATGGAATATGAAGAAATGGCAGCAAAGCATGACTATCTAGGAAAATTTGGTGTAGATAGCGAAAGAGATATATTAACTTCAATGGCTGTTTTTGGAGGCTTTACAGAAGGCCTGCAGCTGTTCGCTTCTTTTGCTATGTTAATGAACTTTCCAAGACTTAATAAAATGAAGGGTATGGGTCAAATTGTGACTTGGTCTATACGTGATGAAAGTTTGCATTGTGAAGGTATGATCAAAATGTTCCATACATTCGCAAATGAAACAGGCGCCTTAACACAAGCAGTGAAGGACGATATAGTTGATTGTTGCAAGACTGTTGTTAAGCTTGAAGATAAGTTTATTGATCTAGCTTTTGAGATGGGCCCTGTAGAAGGTATGACATCTGAAGATATTAAGAGATATATTCGATATATAGCTGATTGGCGCCTAGGACAGCTTGGGTTACCTAAAGTTTATGGTATTAAGCACCACCCTTTGCCTTGGTTAACAGAGATATTGAATGGTGTGGAGCATGCTAATTTCTTTGAAGCACGTGCAACTGAATATTCTAAAGGCGCCACTGAGGGTATATGGCATGGTGATGACGGAGTATGGGGTAAGTTTGAAGAAATGCAAAAACGCAAACCATTAGAAAATTTAATCAGTTAGTTTTCATAATCGAAAATTTTTGTTTACCATTCTTGTTAGTACAACACTTTCGTGTGATATAAAAGCCTTATGAAAACCCGCATTAAGAGCTTTGAAAAAATTTTTAACTTCCGTGATTTTGGTGGTTACAAAACTAAAACAGGTAAAATGGTAAGGGCTAACAAGCTTTTTCGTTCGGCGCATTTTAACAATACAACCGAATCTGATCGAAACAGTTTGGCAGAGTTAGATATAGGTTTAATTGTTGATTTGCGTCATAAAACTGAACGTGAACGCCAACCTACAAATTGGCCAGATACACAAAACCCAAAACGCTTACTCTACTTAAGTGAAGAAGAGAATAATCATGAGGCCATAGCACCGCATGAAGCCTTTATGAAAGACGAATTACACTCTCCTAAAGATGCAAGAGATTATATGCTCAGGTCTTATGGGCAACGGCCTTTAGACAAAGGCTTTAAAAAAATTTTTGGAGATACGTTGCGTTATATGGCTAATACTGGGCAGCCTATTTTAGTTCATTGTGCTGCCGGTAAGGATAGGACTGGATCACTATGCAGTATTATACTTGGATGCTTAGGTGTAGATAAAGCCATCCAAATGACCGATTACATGTTAACTATGGAGGCTGTCGATATTGATAGCTATTTATTGCCTGCTGCTAAAATGTTTACTGCTAAGTACGGACGTGAAATTGATCCAGAGGCTATACGACCTATGTTCGGTGTTGAAGAGGCCTATCTTAAGAGTTCTTTTAACACGATAGTAAATATGCACGAATATATACGGGGACAACTCGATGTTAGTGAAGAAGAAATATTAGCTATAAAAGAAGCTTATTTAGAATAATTTCTTTCAAATTATAAAGGGCTTACATGTAAAAGTTTGGCTTTCATTAGTCCGCGTAATGAATTGCCAAGAAACACTTCATCGGCTTCAATAATGTCATTTATAGTTAGTGTNTCTTCAATAACTTGTTTTTTTTCTAATAGTTTAGCTCGCAACACCCCAGGAAGTAAGCCGCAGCTTAAAGGTGGAGTTATTAGAACTCCATTTTTTTTTATAAAAATAGATGTAAATGAACCTTCACATATGTGATTTTTTTTATTAAAAAAAACAACNTCATCTGCATTTGTAATTTTTTTTATACGATTTCTTTCCCCATCATAAAAGTTCCGACTTGAAATTTTATGCCGAGTAACCTGTACATTATCTGATAACGGGTATTTAGATATTGAAAATGTTANNTCTTTATCACTTTGGTGTGGTACATAATCATTTTGCTGTATATTGAATTCACCCAGATTATTTAATGCGAGCCTCACACGTTGGGGTTTATTATCAGAGTTTATACTTCTGATAGCATTTTCAAAGCAATCATCGTCAAAAGGATATTTGAGTTCATGTGCTGTTTTCTTTAACCTTTTTTTGTGATGACTAAAATTTTTTATTCCTAATTTTGGGTCCCATAAAAAAGTCTCAAGTATTTCGCTGTTTTGTTTTTTTAGTACATCTGCTTTTAGTATACACTCTGCATATTCATCTGATGCATCACTGTCTATTACTAGGCCACTTCCAACATTATACCTTAATTCTCCTTCTTTTAAAATGATTGTACGAATTCCAACGTTAAAACAGGCTACGCCGTTAGGATCAATAAAACCAATGCTGCCACAGTAGGCACCGCGCCCTGATTCTTCCAACTCATCAATTATTTCCATAGCTCTAATTTTAGGGGCGCCAGTCACTGAACCGCATGGAAATAACCCTTTGAATATATCAATAAAACTTTGACCATTTTTTAGCTTGGATGTTACTTGAGATGTCATCTGGTGAAGTGTTGGGTAGGTCTCAAGATTAAACAATTCAGGAACTTTAACCGAGCCTGTATCGGAGATACGAGAAAGGTCGTTACGCAATAGGTCAACAATCATAAGATTTTCTGCTTGAGACTTCTCATCAAGCTTCATATTTTTTTTTAGATTATTATCAGCTTCAGTATTTTTAGCGCGAGGTCGAGTTCCTTTCATTGGACGCATTTTAATATTTTTTCCATGTTTTGAAAAAAATAGCTCCGGCGAATGTGATATAATTTCTGGACCATTACCTAAAGAAACAATACCACCGTACCTACCCTTTTGACTGGATCGAAATTTTGCATAAAGTGTCCTAGCTGAGTTTTTATACGCAGCTTTCATTGGGAATGTTAGATTAACCTGATAGGCGTCACCTTGGCGGATATAGGACATTGTCTTATCAAATTTCTTTTTATATTCCTTCTCCGTCCATTCAGCTTTCAAATGTAAATTAATATTTTTAGAAGTATATATGCAATCTATAGGTGCATGCTCTGAAAAGACATTGAAAACCCCAAAATGGAGAAGTGGTTCTTCTGATATTTCTGATACTAAAGCCTTTAACTTGGGCTCTAAAAGCATGCCCAATTCATAAGAAAAATAGCCTGCTAGATGATAACCATTTTCATGATACTCAATCAGTTTTTGCATGGCTGAATGTATTGATTCAGCGTCATATACAGTAATAATATCTATTGGTTTTGAATAAAACCTTGTTTTTTGGGTTATTTGATCATCCAAAAAAATATATGGTTTAGAATTTATCATAATTAGCGCTTAAGCATTCATTGCCTAAAAGGTAAACCCCTCAATAAGTCCGCCATAAAAACTATTACGGGCCTTTAGAATTTTTTTCGAATGTTCTTGAAAGCAACGGCGAAAGCTAACTTGAGTTCCCGGAGCTATTTGGCCTAAAAGCCATTTGTCAGATTGTATAACTTGAAGTGCTCTGGGGTAACCCCCAGTGCAGTGACCGTCAGCAAACATCAGAATTGGTTCTCCATTCGTATCAATTTGTAGAGTACCTGGCAGTAGAGGAGAGCTAGTCATCGAGATTGGAACTTCGGTTGTTATTTTATCACCTTTAAGGCGTGAACCCATTCTATCCGTTAAATTTGTAGCATGGAAAGGACTAACGAATAAATGCCTCTGACTTGGCTTATCAAGTATTTTCCATTCAGGCCCTGGTAAGGAACGCAAAACAACATGTCTTGATAACTTGGGGGTAAAACCCTGTGGTATTTTGCGTTGAGCACTTCTGGGGCGGTTACTTGATATTAATTGATCTCCTGCCCTTAGAGCGCAACCATTGAGCCCTCCTATTTTAGCGGGTAGATATGTCGAAGAACTATTCATAAATTCAGGTGCTTTTAAACCTCCGGCAATAGCGATGTAGGACCTACAGCCATCTCTGGCGAAACTAAGTGTAAGAATATCACCTTTTTTTACGCTGAAGGCAGAAAAGTTATTAACATTTTGTCCATTTACTTGAGCCCACATTTCAGCTCCAGCTATAGCTACTGTATTTGAAGATTGAAATTTTATGTGAAGGCCTCCTAAAGCACACTCAATTGCTAAAGCATCCCAGCGGTTACCCGCCATCCAATTAGCTAAAGCAAAAGAAAGCTGATCTGCCGCTCCGCTTGATGGGATGCCAAGGTGTCGCATTCCAGGCCTTCCTGCATCCTGCAAGGTAGTCTGTGTTCCGCCATTAAGTACTTCAATCATGAAAAAATAGCTTTAGATGAAGGGATGAATTTTATTTTATCACCCGCTTTAACAAGAAAAGGTTTTTCGCGGTTTTTATCAAACATTTTGTGAGGTGTTCTACCTATAATTTGCCACCCTCCTGGACTATCGAGACCATAAATACCTGTTTGCCAACCTGCAATACCAACCGAACCTGCAGGTACAAGTGATCTCGGAGATTTATGACGTGGATGTTTTAGAGGGCTAGGTATTTCTGAAAGGAAACAGAATCCAGGTATAAAGCCCATCATACACACGCTGTAAGGCTGTGCGCTGTGAGTTTCTATGATTTGTGACTGATTAAGACCGCTTGATTTCTTTATGGCTGCCATGTCTGGACCATATATGCCACCATATACTACAGGTACTTCTATTATTTTACTTTCTGTTATTTCTACTGATGCCGTCTTTTTAATTGCGGTAGCTATATTTTTTTTTGCTCTTTCCATAGAGATACGCGCCATATCAAAACAACATAGAATGCTGTCGTAACCTGGGACTAGTTCTTGCCAATCAGGCTTTGAGGATAGAGTTTTAGAAAGCTGATGAATACGATTATTTACATCGAGAGAAAAACTATTGGTTTTAAACTGCACAAGTAAAGCACTGTCTCCATATTCTATGATATCTGGAGTTAATTCAGTATCAGACATTTGCAAAAGCCATGACTTTAACACCAGATTTTTCTAACTGATTTCTTATTTTTTTTGCTGATTCTAACGCACCTGGGCTGTCGCCATGGAGGCATATTGTATCAACCTCAATTGGTATTTCTTTTCCTGATGCAGTTTTAACAGATTGATTGAAAACTATGTTCTTTGCTTGCAAAATTCGTCTATTTTGTTTTTCAATTACTGAGCCTTTTATTTTGCGACTCTGTAAGTGTCCATCATCAGTATAACGTCTGTCTGCAAACCCTTCAGATACATATCTAAGACCATATTTTTTTGCAGCAAGTTTCATCTCTGAGTTAGGGCCCCCTAAAAAAATAAGGTTTTGCTTAAAGCTAGAGATAGCGCTCGCTATTATATCTGCTTTTTCTGAGTCTTTCATTGCATCATTGTACAATGCCCCATGAGGCTTAACATATCTTACTGGTTCATTAGCAGAGTCTGCTAAATTAATTAATTTTGCTATTTGATCTATCAACGTCAATTTGAGTTCTTGTGCTCCAATATCCCTACCAATTTCAAATGATCTTCGTCCAAAAAATTCTTTGTCAGGATAGGAAGGGTGAGCGCCGATTACAACATTATGTTCCTGCGCACCGTAGATCATTCTGCTCATAGTTTCATCTGACCCTGCGTGGCCTCCGCATGCAATATTAGCCGAACTAATGTAATGTAACATTTCTAATTCATCGTTAGCCCACTCAGTGTTGTTGGCTTCTCCAAGATCTGCATTTAAATCAATAGACTTCATAGTTCTTTTTTAATCATAATTTTTGGTTTTAAAATACCTAATCATATTTCTTTTCCGCAAACATAACCGCTTGCCCACGCCCATTGAAAATTATGGCCGCCAAGGTGCCCTGTTACATCGACTACCTCGCCAATAAAATATAGCCCCGGTACATTTTTGGTTTCCATAGTTTTCGACGATAATTCTTTAGTGTCTACACCGCCTTTTGTGACCTCTGCCGTACGGAAACCTTCTGTTCCAGCGGGTTTTACGTGCCATTTATTAACCATTAGTGCTAAATTTATCAAAGCTTTATCATTCATATCGGCTAACCTAATTTGCTTGATATAGCTCGTTATGTATTCCGCTAACCGTGAGGGTAAGTATTTTGAAAGCCATACTTTAGGGCTCTGCCGCGGTGATGTTTCTCGGGCTAATTTGAGTTCCTTTAATATATCTATTTCTGGGGCTAAGTTTATATTTATGTGACTGCCTGCAGTCCAATAAGAACTAATTTGCAGTATAGCCGGCCCAGATAAACCTCTATGTGTAAAAAGAAGCGCTTCATCGAATGAAATGCTTTCATTTTCAACACGGCTGTTGGCACTCACCCCTGCTAAAGTTTTCAGTGGTTCTTTGAGTGAGTCTGTAAAAGTGAGGGGAACTAGCGCAGGTTCAGGGTTTATAATATTGAGGCCGAATTGTTTTGCTACTTTATATCCAAAACCGCTTGCCCCCATTTTAGGTATTGATGGCCCGCCGCATGCGATTACGACTTTGTCTGCCGTAAGTGTTTGATTTGGAGTTGTGACTGCATAACAATTATTAAACTTTTCTATACCATTCACTTCCGTCGAAAGTCTGATTTCGTTATTATAATTGTCACACTCATTAATAAGCATATCAATGATTTGTTGACTTCTTCCATCGCAAAAGAGTTGCCCTTTTGTTTTTTCATGAAAATCAATATTATATTTTTTAACCAATTGGATAAAATCTTCTGGGCTGTAACGTGAGAGTGCTGATTTCGCAAAATGCTCATTCTCAGATATAAAATTTTTGGGATTACAGTAAATGTTCGTAAAATTACAGCGCCCACCTCCAGAGATACGTATTTTCTCTGCAGGTTTATTCGCATGATCAATTATTAGCACAGATTTCCCACGTTCTCCTGCGGTTGCTCCGCACATTAAGCCTGCGGCCCCTGCACCAATAATTATGATATCAAAATGTGCTGACATATGAGTTGTTTAATCTATTTTATTTTGATGTCGAGTGATTGATTATCTACGCTAGACCGCCTTGAAACCCCTCAGTTTCGTCTTCATTTGTTAGTGCTATTTTTATTTTTCCTCTGCATGCCCATTGCTTACATTTTAATTTTTCTTCAAATTCGTCTAAGAATAGTTGACGCATATATGATTTATGTAAATGGTATGAAGCTCGCTCATACCAAACATAGCTACATTTAGAACAACGCGCTTCTATGAGCTCATCACTTTTCATATCGAGAAGTTGAAGCTTCTTCTTCCAGCTCACCAGAAGTCCTCCGCACGTGGTATCCGCGTAAAACTAATTTTCCCCCCAAGATTCCCACCTGCCGGTAATTCCCAGGGGCCCATAGTTATGAGAGATTTTCCATAACGTGAATTCAAATTATCGACAGTAGTAGTAACTTTTTTCCATTTTTGTCTTTCGAAATCATCGTCGATGAAAATATCTAGTTGTCTGCTATTAGCAGGTGTGAGGTCAGCAAGTGTAACTCCAATACGCATTATTTTCATCGATGACGGTACTTGTATTTTTGCTTTTTCCCATAAAGTATCTAATGCCTTTAAACAGGCTTGATCATCATTGGCAGCATAGAGTTTGTGACTGGATGACCAGCTATAATTACCTTTTTTATAGCCTTTCGTTAGGCCCATCCAGATGTAAAGTATTCCAGCGTTAAAATTTGCCCTTCGCATACGACGCGCAGCCTTTACTAATAAAAGCCGAGAACAATTTTTTGCATCAATAAAATTACGTAATGCAGGTGGTAATACTCGGCCATGCCCATACATATTTCTTTCTGATTTACTTGCCTGGATTTCATAACCGTGGAGGGCGTACCATAACCTTTCCCCTGTAACATTCCGCCATAACTTACGCATTTGCTTTGGTTCCGTATCCATCAATTTTTTGATTGAATATATACCCGCCTTCAAAAGCCGCTGTTCCATACGGCTTCCTATGCCGGGTATATCGTCGAATGGTAAATCTAATAATGGTGCAGGCATTTGGTTTGGATGCCAAACGGTAACCCCATTAGGTTTATCGATTTTACAAGCAATTTTTGCTAAATGGCGGTTAGCTGCGAAACCAATTGAGCATGTGATATATTCACCGACACCCTGAGCTAATGCTACTTTTATATCCATCGCTGTTTTATAGGGGTTTTTAATATCTTTTTTGTCAAGTTTACAGCAAAGCTCATCTATTGATTTAACAGCTGATATTGGGATTATGCTATTAATTTCGGCTAAAAGTGCATTGTGCGCTCTTCGATACAGGTCAGGACTCTGCGGTTGTAAAATCAATTCGGGACATAAGCGTTTAGCATCGCTGACATTCATTACATTTTTTATACCGCGAGCTTTTGCTTCTTTAGAGCAAGCAATAATACATGTATGAGCCGTGCCGCTAAAGGGTACTATCCCGACGGGTTTTCCCCTCAGTGCAGGACGTGCCTGTTGTTCTACGCTGGCAAAAAACCCATCGAAGTCTAGGTAGAGCCATTCTATTGTTTTGGGTTTACGCACGGTTTATTCACTCATTAAGATGAATAAATAAGAACAAAAAGTGAACATGAGTCAAGTGTGATATGATTTTAACGTCACATGTTTGTGGATAAACCTTTGCGAGATTTAGAAATCGTTGTTAACGGTAAGTATGAAACGATTAATGATATTTATATTTTTTTCTATAGTGTTGATCTCCTGTCAGATGCAATCGGAGCAACTAGAACCAATAACTACGGACATACCTTTTAATTCTAATATTGATTACACCCTAGATCATACAACCTCCTCTTATACTGTAATCAACCGACATGATTACATGGATCGTTTGCACGGGTTTTGGCTGGGCCAATCCATTGGAAATTGGACGGGGCTTGTGACAGAGATGGATAAGATTGGCGGACCAGGTCCTCATGGTGATTTTTACACCCGCGAAGATTGGGGGAAACCGGACCAACCTGCTATTTGGGGCGAAGGCAAAGCAAGTGATCTATCCCCTAGTATTGATTTTGTTTTTAGAGGTGAAAATGAGATCTGGGGGGCCGATGATGATACTGATCTCGAATATATGTATCAATTTGCTTTATTTAAAAATCAAACAAGCTTACTCACTGCCGAGCAAATAAAAACAGCCTGGATTGATCACATTTATGACGAAAAAAAGGTTACACCTTACGGAAAAGATAATGAGGTTTACCAAAACTACCTTTGGGTTTCTAATCAACGCGCTCATGAATTAATGCTGGAAGGGATGCTTCCGCCGCATACAAGCAGCCCCGAAAACAACCTACATGGAGATATGATTGATGCGCAATTAACAACTGAAATTTTTGGATTTTTTGCACCAGGTCATCCAGATGTTGCGCTTAAAATGGCGGCATTACCTATTCGTACAACTGCAAGCAGTGACGCCGTATATACTGCAGAGTTTTATGTTATTTTGTATTCTCTTGCAGCAACCGTAAACACTTCTGTTTCAATAAAGGATAACCTTCATTCAATGCTGAAGGAGGCAAGGCGACATCTACCAGAGACTTCCTACACCGCAGCTATGTATGATTTTGTTAAGGGTGAATATGATAAAGGAACAAAGTGGGAAGATGTTCGCTATGAACTGTATATGAAATACCAAGTGAGGCAGGAAGACGGCTATAATATTTCTTCTCGAAATTTATATTGTAATGGATGTTTTGCGTCTGGTATTAATTTTGGCGCAAGTTTGATTAGTTTATTTTACGGAAATGGAGATATTAAAGAAACCATTAAAATCGCTACTTTGTGCGGTTGGGATTCTGATAACCCTGCTGCTACGTGGGGAGGTTTGATAGGATTTATGCTTGGAAAAGGTGGTGTGGAAGACGCTTTTGGACGTACGTTTTCAAAACAGTTTAATATTCATAGAACTCGAAAAGGTTTTCCTGATAAAGGAGTAGATGACTTCGATAATATGGCAAGAATTGGCGTTATTGTTACGGACCGAGCAATACAGGAATTACTTGGAGGGCGATTAAGCGCGGATAGATCTGAATGGGTAATCCCGTAGTTTAGAGAGCGGGTTGCTAATTAAAAAAATAAGTATTGCGCAAAGAATGCAAAAAAACCGCCAACTAAAAATGCCACTATACTTATCCACCATACAATCCAGCTGATCCGACGTGTTTTTGTACAAGTAATTGCTTTCACGGGATCAGTAGGGCAAGGTGCATTTCTTGATCGCCATTGCATGTAGCCAGATAGAGCAATCATTAAACCTGCAAATAAAAAGACCCAAGCTTTGTTTTTTCCTAGCCATGTAATTTGTGGTACTGTCTCAATTATGCCTGCCATAACTGCTCCCGCTCCAATGCTAACAAGTAAAGCAGGTAAAGCGCAGCAAATGAGTGTCCCGGTTGATGTAAAAAGAGACAAAAAAGCTGGTAAGGATGAAGGCGACTTTATTACATCTTGATTTTGGGTAGTATAATTCATGCCCCGCCTTCGCGTTTAGTATCAACAAGTGAGTAACCTGATTTACGAATTAGCTTAGCCACAACTGCATCTGAGAGCATTTGTCCTTCTTCTAAAAAAATACGAACCTCTCCCGCATCTAGGTCAACTTTTAATGCTTTTACAGCCTCTTCTTTCTGAAAGACTTTCTTTAAAGCTTGAGCGCAAAAGTCACAAACTAAACCATTTACGCTTGCAACAATTACTGGGCCATCAGTCGCAATGGAAACATCTGTGATGCTTTCCTTATCCATTTCGGGGTGATCGTGGTCGTCATGATTCATTTGATTATGTTCCATTTCAGAATGATCGTGGTCGTCATGATTCATTTGACTTTGCTGAGCATAAACGGACTGCGAAAATATTATAATAGAGGCACAAATACCAATAATTTTTAGTGATTTCATTTTTCAATTCCTTCTTTAATAAAACTCAAAATCTGACAATCCAGTTGGCAAGCCATTCTTCATGTTCAATTGTGTAACCAAGCTCGAGCATTTGAACGCCTTTGAAAAGACGAATAAGGGGAGTTGTTGTTGTAGGTTGACTGCTTTCAGGATGATTCTCCACTTGGACCATAAGCCATGTGTGCAAATCACCATAATCTCCGATATAGGGTGCAAGACCTAATCGCCCGCTATGGTGTACACTCTGATTATTTGCGAAATCAGTTGCCCGAATTCGATATTCAGTAAACCATCGTCGGGTTTCCCAATCAAAGGCTAGCTCTGTAAACCCAGATAACTTAGCTCCAATGTTCCCAAAGGGATTAGCTTGCCCGACTCCTACTTTTGCATAGAAATTCGCTTGAGTTTTTCGCCCATTCCAACGTTTTACAAGCCGGTTGTACTGAATGCCAGTAAAGGTGATGTCCTCTTGCCAGTTTTTTTCTATATAAGCCCCGATTGAATCAGATGCAGTTGGTGAATAATGAGCATGAACAGATGAATAACTACCATTATTCTTTTGCATGAATGTCCATCCATCAGGATAAGAAACTGGTCGTGCATATGCTGTTGTAGTTATTGAGACGCTTAACATTAAAATTAATATTAACCGGATAAACATTACTTCTTGCGTCCGCCTAACACGGCTACAAGTTCTTCAACTTTTTCGCGGCGCTGCTCAATATTATCTGATTTTAGAGCAGTTTCAACGCAAGTATTTAAATGATCATTTAAAACGATACCTTCCACGCTTATGAGAGCTGATTTAATTGCTTGAATTTGTCTAACGATATCAATGCAATAACGGTCATCATTAATCATTTTAGCAACACCTTTTACTTGGCCCTCTATTCGGGAAAGCCGCTTGCTTATTGATAAAGTCGTTTCTTTTTTCATACTATACCCCATGGGGGTATATACGTTCAAATAAATTCTTTGTAAAGGCTTTTTAATAATATTTAATTATGAGGAGTACATATGGAGTACACATAGAAGTATGGCTAAAAGTATTCATAGGACTCGAAAAGGGTTTCCTAATAGAGGAGTAGATGACTTTAATAATATGGCAAGAATAGGTGTTATCGTGACGGACCGGGCCATACAAGAATTATTAGGCGGGCAATTAAACGCAGATAAAACTTAGTGGGTTGTTAAAGGTATTAGTAAATGACTGTTTTTGAACGTTCTGTGAGTATTAGCTAACTACTAGATATAAGAAGTTCATTCAGCTGACCCCGTTTGGAGCTTATTGAATTAATCAGGCGAGAAGCTTTAACCCTTCTAATGTCAAAGCCTTCGTAAAGTTCGTCAAAAAACTTATCAGGGTTTTCTTCTGTATTAACATCTGAATTACTCAAAATCCAACAACACTTCTTTTTTGTTAAATCATGACAAAATTCAGAAAGTCGGATTTGTTCTTTATCATCAAATGAACCTTTAGAATAAGAATTAAAGCTCGAAGTTGCATTTAAAGGTTTATAAGGAGGATCCAAATAAAATAGAGTTTCAGGATTAGCAAACTGTAATGCATCGGCATAGTCTCTATTTGTAATTACTGTATCTTCGAATGCTTTTGCTGCTAATCGTAAATTATCAGCGTCACATATTTTGGGATTCTTATAACTACCTATAGGAACATTAAATTTTCCGCTTCTGTTCACTCTGTAGAGACCATTAAAACATGTTCGATTAAGGAAAATAAGTTGAGCTGCTTTTTCGATAGAATTTCCAGAATTTGAATTGAATGCTTCTCTCATGCTATAATAAAACTCTTTCTTTTTATCGGCATCAGAGAGTAAAGTTCTATATTTATCTTGAAGGCTATTCAAACAGTCTATCAGGCTTTCAACATCTTTTTGCACCACTTGGTAACAGTTTATTAAATTGGGATTAATATCGTTCACAATAGCATTTTTGATGTTATAATTACTTTTTAGCCAAAAAAATATTGCTCCCCCACCAATGAATGGTTCAACATAGTTAAAGGGCTTATTTTGGAATTTGCTTGGAATTCTCGATTCTATAATTGATTTAAGCTGAGATTTTCCACCGGCCCATTTTAAAATTGGTGTCGCTTGCATTTTCTTTCCATCAATTTTCTTTTCAATTACTATTACGTTGATATGCGAATTGATAAACAAGGTAAAGAACATATGGATTTCAAATTTAGAAAATATCAACTGTTTTGTGATGATATATTTGAAATAAAGTTATTAATAAAATTCTTACGATTCTATTAATTTTAGGGTAATAGCTCACCAGACAATAATCGGTCTACACCGTCAAACGCAGTAAAACTTTCGAAGTCAGTTGTCCATTGGTAGGCAATTTTCCTGTCATTGACTAAGTATTTCCCCAACCAGTTTGGTAGAATTGAGTTCGTTATAATACAAAGCTGCGCGGTCGGTTGTTCTATGCGATATCTATACTCATAGAGCTGAGCAACTGCTTTTCTGATTTGTGATATTATGTTTTTTTCATCCCCACTAATAACAATGGATTTCATCTCATATAAAACTATAGTGCCGTTTAACTCTGCCCATAAATCAATTGGGTAATCTTCTTTTGGCACTAAGTTTCGCTGTTTAAGAAATCGTGATTTTGTATCAACAAGCTTTGAATGCGTTTCACGTGCCCATTTCATTTTTTCTTCCGGATACTCAGTAAGTGTTTTTTTTGAACTCCCCTCTGATTCCCCTATTTTTTCTTGATTGAGTTCACTTCCATTTAGAATGATTTTCCATTCCTTATTTTCTGATGTATCCTGGTGCGTTACAATTGGGCTTGTATAGTCTATTGTCTCAAAATGACCTTGATTTTTTCTTATCCACCCAGTTTTTGTCAAGAAACTGATCATCGCATCGCATCGCCTTTTTTGAGTATTTATCCTTAATCCTGTAGATTGTTCATGCCACCAATTATATAGCTCAGAGTTATTTGGGTTATTGTTTGTGATATAGTTTAGAGATCTTGTATATATGTCTACGTTAAGTACACACTTTTTTAAGTAAATGTTATGTTCTTTATCGCTCCTTAAAGCTGCAAATTGCCGACCAGTTTGCGTTAATTCTGGAAATCGGGGCCTATTAATTAAACCCAAGAGTTCTGCTAAATCTAGGTAATAACCAGCTTGCCTTTGACCTTTGCTGTTAAGGCCTGCTTGTCTTTCAATCTCTTCTTTACCGGTAACCCCTTGGCTTACCGCTATGACTACTTTCTTAAGTATCTCAGGAGTATTACATTGTGGAATTTCTTTAGATGTTAATTTTTTTTCTTCCATGCACTATTCTTATCAAGAGAATATTCGTTTGCCAAGAGCGGGGTGGTTGTACGAGATGAATATAGATTTGTTGTTAGTTCCAGCCTTTGGTCCATTTGAAACTATAGGCATAAAAGAATCCGCATATGGCTAGTCCAATACTCCATCCCGCCAGAATGTCTGTAAACCAATGCACGCCGAGTAAGAGTCGGCTTAATCCTATTAGAATGGGTAAGCAGGCGGTGATCAACAGAATAGTAATTCTTCCTTTGCTTATTTTTAGCATGGAAAGAATAATTAATGCACCAAGGATATACACTACTGTAGAACGCAAGGCGTGCCCGCTGGGAAAAGCAGGACTCACGGCGTGAATGAGATGGTAGGCTTCATCTGGA
>JGI20156J14371_10001190_pt1 | contig 21721 bp, 20 predicted proteins | sample COG_06_FD_14371 | JGI IMG/M metagenome (IMG submission 14371)
CATCAATTATTTAAATCAGAATAAAACAATTGACGTTTTTCTTAAAGATGTAAAAAGTCTTATAAATGGCTTTACTTTTAAAGCAAATGGTTTGCTCAAAAAACCTGTGTCAGTTATGCAAATAGAAAAATTAGGGATGTTAAAAAATATTAAACTTTGTAATAATATAGACTAATTTATTATATAGCTTAAAATACTATCTAATTTAATTAAGTGATCATCATTTATTTTTATTTTACCATTATCTATGATTATTAAATTTTCCGTCTCTAATTCTTTAAATTTTGTTTTTTGGATAATAGATTTATCATTAAGTTTTTCTATTTCAATGCCTTTGCTCAATCTAAGTCCCATAATCAATGTGTCAATATCAGACTCATATTGATTAAAAATATTAATATTTTCGAATTCAGAATTCTGAGAGTTTTTATTCAACCATGTTTTCGGATTTTTATAGTTTTTTATTTCCACACGTTTGTTATCNTGATTTGAAGACCACATTCTTCCATATGCACCTGGACCTATTCCTATCCAATTTTCTGAATTCCAGTAATTTAGATTATGTTCACTTTCAAACTTTTCTTTTGCAAAATTTGAAATCTCATATCTTTGAAAATTATGTTCATTTAATATTGTTTTAGTTCTTGTAAAAAATTCAGCAGCAAGATCATTATCAACTGTTTTCAAAAGACCCTTTTTAAAATCTTTAAAGAATCTTGTGCCTTTTTCAATAGTTAATTGATATGCGGATAAGTGGTTGATATTAAATTTATTTAAAACTGATTGTAGTTCATTTTGCCAATCATCAATATTTTGTTCATATAAAGCATAAATTAAATCAATAGACACATTGTTAAATGTATTAGTTGCTAAATCAATTGCAGTTTCAGCATCCCTATAATTATGCTTTCGACCAAGAAATTGTAAATTTTTATCATTTAAAGATTGTACCCCTATTGATATTCTATTGATCCCTAATTTATGCATATGTTTAAATTTTTCTCTTTCATATGAACTTGGATTAGCTTCTAATGATATTTCAATATCATCTTTAAATTTAAATATTTTAGATGAAATATTTAAGATATGATCAAGTATCTCAAGGGGCATTAATGAAGGCGTTCCTCCCCCAAAAAATATAGTGCTTAAGTTATCAAATTTAACGTCAAATTTATCTAAAAGTGATTTGTATTCATATAATTGATTTGTGTATGATTTTATCCAAGCGTCTTTATCAACATCCTCAGTTACATGAGAGTTAAAGTCACAATAGGGACACTTAGATTCACAATATGGCCAATGTACATATAAGCTCAGCAGATTTTTCTTTTTATTTGTCATGAGCTTAAAGTTGGGAAAGACAGTCTAATTAACTTATTAAAGGCTATTGATCTATGACTTATATTATGTTTGAAATTGGGTGCCATTTCAGCAAATGTTAATTTATGATCTAGAGGTCTAAATATTGGATCATATCCAAATCCTTTATTTCCTCTAGGTGGCCATGAAAATTTACCATCAATACGACCTGAAACAGTAACATCATAATTATCAGGCCAGCATAAAGATAAAGAACAAACGAAATGACAATTATAATTTGGATTATTTATTTTTTTAATTGCTTTATTAATTTTAGACATGGCTAAATCAAAGTCTTTATTTTTCCCAGCCCATCTTGCAGAGTGAATGCCAGGCTCATTATTAAGATCAGAAAAACATATTCCACTATCATCAGACAGACAAGGTAATTTAGTTGCTTTCGATACGAAGGAAGATTTAATCAAAGCGTTTTCTTCAAAAGTACAACCATTTTCTTCTGGTTCTTCTATTTTTAGATCATATGCTGACAGAATCTCAATATTTAGCGGTTGAAGTAATTCACGAATTTCTCTAATTTTACCCTGGTTATGGCTAGCAATAACTAGTTTATTTTCTTTAAAAATTCTATATTTCATAGTTTTAATCTAATCCAAGAGCCTTCCTTTGAATATTGAAAATTTGTTGTGTACCAATATCAGCTAATTCTAACAGATTTAAAAATTGAGATTTATTATAAGGTTTTTGTTCAGCGGTAACTTGTATTTCTACTATACCTTTTGATGCAGTCAAAACAAAGTTGCCGTCTGTTTCTGCTGAAGAGTCTTCTTCATAATCAAGATCAAGTATTTCTACTTCATTCCATATACCGCATGAAATGGCCCCAATTTGGTCAAATATAGGATTTTCAGCAATCTTACCACTTTTTAATAAAAAATTTACTGCATCATATAAAGCCACCCATGCGCCAGTTATAGAAGCAGTTCTTGTGCCGCCATCTGCTTGAATTACGTCACAATCAATTTTAATTTGAAACTCTCCTAATTTTTTTAAATCTATAATTGACCTCAAAGATCGTCCAATAAGTCTTTGTATTTCTTGAGTTCGGCCAGATGCTTTTCCCTTCGATACTTCTCTATCCATTCTAGAGTGAGTAGACCTTGGCAGCATGCCGTATTCGGCTGTAACCCAACCTTTACCTGAATTTCGAAGCCATGGTGGTAATTTTGTCTCTACTGATGCAGTACATATTACGTGAGTATTTCCAAATTTAGCTAAGCAAGATCCTTCTGCATAAGGAGAAACTTTAGTTTCAAGAATTATTTTTCTAAGTTCGTTAAAATTTCTTTTTGATGGTCTTATTAACATTATCTATCTCACTTTATTGTTAAATTTATAAACAGTCTATTATCCCAAAAATTCAGAAAACTCTAATTCTAAATTATTAATACAATTTAACTCTTGTAAAAAACATAAATACAACTTATTTCAAACCAATATATTAAACGAATTAGGAGATCTACATTGTCTGAAAATAAAGAATCATCAAATACACATGATGAAGACAAAAAGCCCGTTAAAGATGATGCTCTAAATTTAGAAAACATCCAAGTAGAAAATGAATTAGATGAAGGCCAAACTGATGAAGATAATGNCTCATCAATTGAAGAAAGTAATGAAGAACTTCAAACTAAAAATGAAGAACTTCAAAGATCAATTGATGAGAACGCTTGCTGAAAGTGAAAACTTAAGAAAAAGAACAATAAAAGATGTTGATCAAGCAAAAAAATATAGTCATATTTCTTTCGTTAGAGATTTAGTATCATCTGTGGATAATTTTAAAAGGGCTCTGGATTCTTTACCAGAGGATAAAGCAGACTTACCAGAACCTATTAAAAATCTAATAATAGGTTTGGAAATAGTTGAGAAAGAGATAAACAGCACTTTTGAAAAACATAATTTAAAACAAATATCCCCATTAGGCGAGAAATTTGATTATAATTTTCATCAAGCTATGTTTGAAGTTCCAACTAATGACACAGATCCTGGAATAGTTATCGAAGTGTCGCAAATAGGTTATTTATTATATGATAGATTAGTCAGACCAGCAATGGTTGGAATTTCAAAAAAAATTGAAGAAAATAATCAAGATAATGATAATCAAGAAGAGAATTAATTATAAATAAATAATTTTTTTTATAATCTTGTAAATTCAACAATTTAAACCATATAAGGTCTGTTGATAAGAAATCATAAATCAACAAAAAATTGCATTTTTAAGGGAGTTTATTCATGGCAAAAGTTATTGGTATTGATTTAGGTACAACTAATTCATGTGTATCTGTGATGGATGGTAAAGCACCAAAAATTATTGAAAACAGTGAAGGTGCAAGAACTACACCTTCAATGGTAGGTATAACAGATGATGAAAGGTTAGTAGGTCAGCCAGCTAAGAGACAAGCTGTAACAAACCCTGAAAACACATTATTTGCAATTAAAAGATTAATAGGAAGAAGGCATGATGATCAATATTCTAAAAAGTTCTCTGAGCTAGTTCCATATAAGATTGTATCTGCAAAAAATGGAGATGCGTGGGTTGAGGCAAATGGGCAAGAATACGCACCTTCTGAAGTATCTAGTTTTATTTTAAGAAAACTTAAAGAAGATGCTGAAGCTTATCTTGGAGAAACTGTTGATAAAGCAGTTATAACAGTTCCAGCGTATTTTAATGATGCTCAAAGGCAAGCAACTAAAGATGCAGGTAAAATTGCTGGTTTAGAAGTCTTAAGAATTATAAATGAACCAACAGCAGCAGCTTTAGCTTATGGTCTAGATAAAAAAGAAAGTGGAACAATTGTTGTATATGATCTTGGTGGAGGAACTTTTGATGTTTCAATTTTAGAAGTTGGTGACGGAGTATTTGAGGTTAAATCAACTAATGGAGATACTTTTCTAGGTGGTGAAGACTTTGATCAAAGAATAATAGATTTTATTGCAGAACAATTTAAAAAAGAAAATGGTATTGATTTAAGATCTGATAAATTAGCATTACAAAGAATGAAAGAAGCAGCTGAAAAAGCAAAAATAGAGCTATCAAGCGCAGCGCAGACAGATATAAATCTTCCATTTGTTACAGCTGATGCTAGTGGTCCTAAACATTTAAATGTAAAGATGACTAGATCGCAATATGAGTCTTTAGTTGATGACTTGATAACAAAAAGTATAGATCCTTGTAAAGCAGCTCTCAAGGATGCGGGTGTTAAAGCGAGTGATATAGATGAAGTTATTCTAGTTGGTGGAATGACAAGAATGCCTAAGATTATTGAAGCTGTAACTGATTTTTTTAAAACAGAGCCTCACAGAGGTGTTAACCCAGATGAAGTAGTCGCTTCTGGTGCTGCAATTCAGGGTGGCGTTTTAATGGGAGATGTAAAAGATGTTCTTCTTCTTGATGTAACACCTCTGTCTCTAGGTATTGAAACACTTGGTGGAGTGTTTACAAGGCTTATAGACAGAAATACAACAATACCTTCTAAGAAATCACAAACATTTTCAACTGCAGAAGATAACCAATCAGCAGTTACCATTCGTGTTTCTCAGGGTGAAAGGGAACTTGCTAGTGATAATAAATCTTTGGGTGAGTTTAATCTTGAAGGCATTGCTCCTGCAGCAAGAGGTATACCTCAGATTGAAGTAACTTTCGACATTGATGCTAATGGTATTGTAAATGTCAGTGCTCAAGACAAAGCTACTGGTAAAGCACATAACATAACTATTCAGGCATCTGGTGGATTAGATGATAATGAAATAGAAAGAATGGTTAAAGAAGCTGAAGACAATGCAGAATCAGACAAAGAAAAAAGAGATGTCATAGATGCAAGAAACCAAGCTGAATCAATGGTTCATGGAGCAGAAAAATCTTTAACTGATTTGGGTGATAAAGCAGAACCAGCTACCAAGAGTGAAGTTGAACAAGCTATTCAGGAAGTTAAGACAGCTTTAGAAGGTGAAGACACATCTGTTATTAAAGAAAAAACATCTGCTTTATCGGCAGTAATGATGAAGATGGGTGAAGCTGCGTATAAGGCAAATGAAAATCAACCTGAGGAAGGCAACTCGGACACTTCTGGTTCATCAAGTGAAAATAAAGAAGATGTGGTAGACGCTGATTTTGAAGAAGTAAAAGACAATGAAGAAAAAAAAGACGCTTCTTAGATAAAGTTAAATATACACTTTAAGGTTTAAATATGGCGCGTGATTATTACGATATATTAGGTTTATCAAAATCAGCTTCAGATAGTGAAATNAAATCATCGTATCGTAAGCTTGCAATGAAATATCANCCAGATAGAAATCCTGNTGATAAAAAAGCNGAAGATAAATTCAGAGAAATANCAGAATCTTATGAAATATTAAANGACCCTCAAAAAAAAGCTGCTTACGANCAGTATGGNCATGCAGCTTTTTCACAAGGTTCTGGCGCTGGAGCCGGNGGAGGNTTTTCTGGTTTTAGTGGNGGAGGNTTTTCTGANATATTTGAAGATATGTTTGGTATGGGAGGCGATCAAGGTAGAAGATCTGCTTCTACAGGNTCTGANTTAAGATACGATTTATCTGTTTCACTTGAACAAGCCTTTTCTGGTGATCAAGTTGAGATCTCTTTAACAGTGCCTGCAAAGTGTGAATCATGTAATGGTTCAGGTGCTAATAAAGGTTCTCAACCAAAACAATGTAGTCAATGTGGAGGACATGGAAAAGTTAGAGCTCAACAAGGATTTTTCACAATTGAAAGAACATGTGCTTCTTGCTCAGGTGTAGGTGAAATCATTGGAGACCCGTGCCGCCCATGTAAAGGGCAAGGTAGGGTAAATAAAAGCAAGAAACTTTCTGTAAATGTTCCNTCTGGTGTAGATAACGGAACGCGTATACGTCTTTCTGGTGAAGGTGAAGCTGGGGCTAGAGGCTCCGCTCCNGGTGATTTATATATTTTTATTGACATTAAAGATCATTCTATATTTCAAAGAGATGGTAAAGACACTTTTATCGAAGTTCCAGTTTCTCTTATTGATGCTGTCTTAGGAAATTCAATACAAGTTCCTTGTGTAGATGGATCTAAAGCAAAAATGAATTTGACATCAGGAACTCAAAGTGGAACTCGTTTAAGAATGAAAGGTAAAGGAATGCCAGGGTTACGTGGTGGTTCTAGAGGAGATCAATATGTGCAAATTAACGTAGAAACACCAGTTGGTATCTCTAAAAAACAAGAAGACTTATTTAAGCAAATAAAAGAGTTAGGAATAGAAAAAATTAGCCCTAAAACTAGTAGATTCAAAAAATTGATTGAGTAATATAATTATTAGGTATAATCGAGTACAATTTATTTAGTTAAGGTGATTTATGAAAAAAATATCTGTATCTATTCCTGGCGGCAACGGTCGTATGGGCAAAACTCTTATAGGTTTAATCATAGAAAATGAAAAATATAATTTAGTGAGCTCCACATGTTTGCCTGGTGAAGATGAAGAAGGCTTTGATATAGGACTTTTGGCAGGGAAAACTAAAATTTCTAAAAAATTAACAAGTGATACTTCATCACTTTTTAGAAGTTCAGACGTATTAATAGATTTTACAGTTCCTAAAGCAGCAATGCTTCATGCAAAGAAATGTTATGATAACGATATGTCTATTGTAATAGGTACAACAGGTTTAGATGTTTCTCAGGAAAAAGAATTATTATCATTATCTAAAAAAATACCAATTGTTTACTCAGCCAATTTTTCTATTGGTGTAACTTTGCTTTCAAATTTAGTTTCTAACGCCACTAAAATTCTAGGTAAAGAATGGGATATTGAAATATTAGAAATGCATCATAAACATAAAATTGATGCTCCTTCTGGTACTGCTTTAATGCTTGGAAAATCAGCAGCTGAAGCCAGAGATCAAAAACTGTCAGATGTTAAAGAAGTATCAAGAGATGGTATAGTTGGTAAAAGAAAAAGTGAAGAAATTGGTTTTGCAGTCTTAAGGGGTGGAGACGTAGTTGGTGAGCATTCAGTACTATTTTGTAATGAGGGTGAAAGAATTGAACTGGTCCACAAAGCCACGGATAGATCAATCTTTGCTTCGGGAGCTTTAAGGGCTGCATATTGGGCAGCAACAGCCAAACCTGGTTTATATTCGTTATCAGATGTTTTAAATCTTGGAGGATAAGGGAAATAATTAATTTTTTGTAATATTTAACTTTGTATTTATATCTTGTAAACATTCTTCTTTTTTTAATGTGCCATGAAGTTTTATTGGTCTAGTTTCAAAAAAGTTTACATAGTAATCATTTTCTTTTTTGATAACAAAAACATCTAAAAAACATTTAGAAAAATAATATTGATGATTTTTTAATTTGCCTTCAAATTTAACAAAGTCACTTACACCTAATCTTTTTAAAAGATCTGTTTCAGATAATTTTAAAATTGATGTTAGATTAAATTTTTCTTGTCTTGATTTCTTTTGTTTTTTTAAATTTTCTAATTCAGAATTTTTNTTNAATTTCTGAGTAACCTCTTCTGTTGTTTCCTTTTCAATTTTACTATTTTTAGACGAAGTCTTAAAATTATTATAAATGATATTTTTACNTTTAACTTCTTTTTTTGGTATTTTGTCCTGAAAGCCATTATGCTGTAGCGTATGACAACCATTCAATAGTAAGATTAACAACAAATTTAAAATTATTTTATTTGGAACTTTTTTCATAAGTGATATTCATAGATATAGTTTTATATTAAGTCTATTTAAAAATACTTTTGGGGCAAAAATGCACAAATTTAATCATGATATAACTTTTATAGGTAATGCTATTGTAGATATTATAGCAGAAACTTCAGATGAGCTTCTAACTGAATTGGATATTCCAAAAGGAGGAATGCAATTAATAAATACAAAAACGGCTGATAAATTAATAGATAGTATTAGAGCGCCACTTGTAGTATCAGGAGGAAGCGCGGCCAATACAGCTGTTGGCTTTAGTTCTTTTGGAGGAAAGGCATGCTTTATTGGTCAAACAGGTCTCGATGAATTTGGAGATTTATTTTCTAGGGACATAAATAAGTCTAATGTTTTTTTCCAAAATAAGACTTCTAAAATGTTAGATAAAACATCTAAAAGTATTATTTTGGTTACTCCTGATGCAGAAAGAAGTATGAGTACTTTTTTGGGTGCCAGTGTAAAATTTAATATAAATTCTATAAACGAAGACCTAATAACTAATAGTAAATTGCTTTATATTGAAGGATATTTATTTGATCAACCAGAGGCTAAAAAAGCAATTTATCATTGTTGTAGACTGGCAAAAGATAAAAATATTCAAATAGCTTTTAGTTTATCAGATCTGTTCTGTGTAGAGAGACATAGAAACGATTTTCTTAATTTAATTGTTGAGTATNTTGATATAATTTTTGCTAATGAAGAAGAGATAAAAAATTTGTATCAGTCAAATTTAAATGATTGCATTCAATTAATTCAAAGTGATGTTGAAATGGGCGCCATTACACTAGGATCTAGAGGTTCTATTGTATTTGAAACAAAAAAAGAACACATCATTAATTCTGTTGCTGTTAAATCACTTGTGGATACAACCGGGGCAGGTGATATGTTTGCGGCTGGTTTTTTATATGGATATATGTATAAACATTCCATAGAGGAATGTGGGAATTTAGGAAGTAAAGCCGCTGCTGAAATAATTCAATATTACGGAGCCAGACCTAAAATCTTATTAAAAAGTTTAATTAATTAAGATAATTTTAAGTTTCGTTATTTTGAGTAAATAGCATTATATGCTGCAATAGAAGCAGAATTTACAATATCCGATACAGACGAGCCCATCTGAACAATTTGAAATGGTTTTTCTCCACCAATCATTAAGGGGCCTAAAACTGAACCACCTCCTAAAGACTGAAGAAGCTTAAACGATATGTTTGCTGATAACAATCCTGGCATTATTAGGACATTAGCAGAACCAGATAATCTACAAAAAGGATAGTTTTCTTNTATAAGATTATGATCTAGAGCAACCTCTGCAGTCATTTCTCCATCAAACTCAAAATCAACTTCTCTTTCTATTAATATATTTACAGCCTCTCTTATGTTTTTTGAACTAGGTCTTATAGGATTACCAAAGTTTGAAAATGACAATAAAGCAACTCTTGGAGTATATCCTAAGTTTTTAACTGTATTTGCAATACCTGAGGCTATGTCAGCAATTTGTTCAGCAGAGGGTCTATCATGTATATTTACATCTCCAATGAACACAGTGCGTTCTTTTGAAACTATCATAGACATAGACAGAAAAGATTCTTTCTTTCTTGCGCTTATTACTTTGGTAATGTCGTCAAAGCATCTAGCAAAAGGTCTTGTTACTCCTGTTACCATTGCATCTGCATCTCCTGCAGAAATCATTGAAGCTGCAAAAACATTTCTATCTTGATTGATTAACCTTTGACAATCTCTTTTAAGATGACCCTTTCTATGAAGCTTTTTATAAAGTTCTTGAATATACTTTTCATTATTTTTACTTAGACTTGCATTATGAATAATTAATTCACTAAGTCCTTCAAGATTAACTTTCTCCATAGTTTCTCTTATTCTGTGTTCTCTACCTATTAAAATAGGTGTTCCAAATCCCGAGTTATAAAATGATAATGCTGCCCTTATGGTTTTTTCTTCTTCACCTTCGGCAAAAACCACTCTTTGTTTTTTAGCTTTAATTCTAGATTTTAAAGGTTCCAAAATTGAAGCTATAGGATTAGTTCTACCTTCTAACTCTCTTTCATAAGATTCCAAATTTTTTATAGGTTTCTTGGCAACACCTGAATCCATCGCTGCTTTTGCTACTGCTGAAGAAACAGATGAAATGAGCCTTGGATCAAAAGGAGCTGGTATTATGTAATCATTACCGTAATGTAATTGGACGCCATGATAAGCTGCATTAACTTCATCAGGCACATCTTTCCTTGCTAATTCAGCTATAGCATTGGCTGCAGCAATCTTCATTTCTTCATTTATAGTTGTAGCCCTAACATCCAGTGCACCTCTAAAAATATAGGGAAATCCAAGAACGTTATTAACTTGGTTAGGGTAATCAGATCTTCCAGTTGCTATTATAGCATCTGACCTTACATCTTTAACATCCTCAGGCATAATTTCAGGTATAGGGTTTGCCATTGCAAAAATAATTGGTTTAGATGCCATGCTTTTAACCATATCTTTAGTAACCGAACCTGGTACAGAAAGTCCTAAGAATACGTCTGCGCCCTTTAGAGCATCTTCTAAAGTTCTAGCTTTGGTATCAACAGTATGACCAGATTTCCATTGGTTCATATTAGACTGTCTTCCTTTATATATGACGCCATCTCTATCAACTAAAATTACATTTTTATTTTGTGCGCCCATAGCTTTAAGTAATTCAATACATGCAATAGATGCTGCACCTGCACCATTACTTACAAAAGTTGTATCTTTAATATTTCTATCAGTTAAATGAAGTGCGTTTATTATTCCTGCAGCAGTTACGATTGCAGTTCCATGTTGATCGTCATGAAAGACTGGAATATCCATCATCTCTCTTAAACGCTGTTCTATTATAAAACAATCAGGCGCCTTAATATCTTCTAAATTTATTCCCCCAAAACTTGGGCCTAATAACGATACTGCATCTACAAACCTATCTATATCATCGGTATCAACTTCTAAATCAATACCATCAACATCTGCAAATTTTTTAAATAAAACGGCTTTTCCTTCCATAACTGGCTTTGATGCGCCCGCACCAATATTACCCAAGCCTAGCACAGCAGTGCCATTTGAAATAACGGCAACAACATTACCCTTAGAAGTATAATCATAAATTGTATCTGGGTTTTTTTCAATTTCGAGGCAAGGAGTAGCCACACCAGGTGAATATGCTAAAGATAAATCATGAGAACTAATTAAGGGCGTAGTGGGTGTGATCTCTAATTTTCCTGGACGACCTTTTTTATGATAATCTAGGGCTTCTTTTTCTAAATTCGATTTAGCTGTATTGTCGTTTTTGGTAGTAGACATTTTTTCCTCAAAAACTTAAAATGATATATGTTTGATATCATAACTTATTTTAATAAAAGATCATAATTTAATTATATTTGAATGTTAATTTATAATCTAAATGATTTTATAAAAGCTAAAGGTTTATAAGTAATTGTGAATAATAAAACCACTCCTATGATGGAACAATATTTAACTATCAAAAACAAACATAAAGATGCTCTATTATTTTATCGCATGGGTGATTTTTACGAATTGTTTTTTGAAGATGCAATTGCAGCCTCAAAAGCTTTAGACATTACCTTAACTAAGAGAGGGAAAACAAATGGCATGGATATTCCCATGTGCGGTGTGCCGTTCCATTCAGCAGATAATTATTTGCCAAAATTAATTAAAAAAGGTTTTAATGTTGCTGTTTGCGAACAAACAGAAACAATAGAAGAAGCAAAAAGTAATTTAAAAAAAGGTCCTTTAAAAAGGGAAGTTGTAAGAATAATTTCTCCAGGCACACTTACAGAAGACAACTTATTAGATAGAAACGCCAATAATTTTCTTGGAGCGATTTCAGATGTCAATGGTTCAATTTCTATTTCTTGGGTTGATGTGTCTACTGGATGTTTTAAATCCAGAAACTTACAAAAGGAAAATAACCAAAAGCAATTACTCACTAACTTACTATTGAGAATGAATTTTTCAGAAATACTAGTTTCAGATGCAATGGAATTGAATATTATAAGTGAAGAATGGCATTCTATAATAAAAAAACAATCTTCTAGTTTATTCCATTACTCATCGTGTTTACAACAAATATGTTCATATTTTTCTATAATCTCTTTGGAAGGAATTGGTAAATTTAGTGATGGAGAAGTTATAGCTGCTGGCGTTTTATTGTCGTATTTAAAACTAACTCAGTGTGGCAAACTTCCAATTTTATCAATGATACAAAATGAGTCAGAAAATAATTTCTTAGAAATAGATTATTTCACACAAAAATCTCTTGAGATATTATCTAACTTATCTGGTGAAACTAATGGTAGCTTAATTATCTCCCTTGATGAAACTAAAACAGCTGGTGGCGCTCGATTATTAAAACAAAGAATAACAGAACCATTTTATAAAGTTGTAGAGATTGAAAAAAGGTACAATCTTATAAATTGGTTTTTAAATAATGATATTGATATTTTTAAACTTCAAAATAATTTAGAAAATACACCCGATATTGAAAGATCATTATCTAGGATTTCATTATTAAGAGGAAGCCCAAAAGATTTATCTATTCTCTGTAATGGCCTTTTAAACGTAAAACAAATTTACGAAATATAATATCATTTAAAGATCGTTTAAACCAAGCGCCATTATTAAATAATATTCTCAATCAAATTAGTGTTGATTATAGTTTATTTGAAAACATTAAAAACTCTCTAAAAAAAGATCTTCCGTTATCAACAAAAGAAGGTGGTTTTATAAGAGATGGCTATGATGAGAATTTAGATAAATTAAGAAATTTTAGAAATAATGAATTAGAGGAAATAACAAAGCTACAAAATAAATATTCTGATTTGACAAATGTAAACTCTCTAAAAATTAAATACAATAGAATGTTAGGTTATCACATAGAGGTAAGAGCTGTTCATGACAAGTCATTAAGAGATAAAGACATTTTTATTCATAGACAAACAACAGCCCAAACATCAAGATTTACAACTATTGAATTAAACGAAGCTGAAAATCAGTTAATAAATTCATATGATAAATCTATTTCTATAGAAATGGATATTTTTAAAAATTTTACTAACCAAATAATAAATGAGGGAAAAAAAATACTAGATATTGCATCTGCAATTTCCGAATTAGATATAGGTATTATGGTCGTAAAACAATCCAAAGATAGAGGTTATGTATGTCCCAAAATTTTAGAAAACAAAACATTAGAAATAATTGAAGGAAGACATCCAGTTGTAGAAACACAAATGAAATTATCAGAGAATTCCTTTATATCAAATGATTGCATATTAAATAAAGATGATTTTTTATGGTTAATAACAGGACCAAATATGGCAGGAAAATCAACTTATCTGAGACAAAATGCCCTCATAGTTATTATGGCTCAAGCTGGTTTGTTTGTTCCAGCAAAAGAAGCCAATATAGGAGTTTTTGACAAAATTTTTTCTAGAGTTGGTGCGTCAGACGACTTGGCAAAAGGGCAGTCTACTTTTATGATAGAAATGATAGAAACTTCCTTGATACTCAACACAGCTTCTGAAAAATCTTTGGTCATTCTTGATGAAATAGGAAGAGGAACAGCAACGTTTGATGGACTTGCTATAGCCTGGTCCGTTTTAGATTATTTACATAATAAGATAAAACCAAGAACTCTTTTCGCAACACATTACCATGAACTTACATCATTAAAGGAAGATTTAAATCATTTGTCATGTCATAAAATGTCCATCAAAGAATGGAACAATTCAATAATTTTTATGCATAAAATAATTGAAGGCGAAGCTGACAAATCGTACGGTATTCACGTTGCCCAATTAGCAGGGCTTCCATTTGAAGTAATAAAAAAAGCAACACAATTATTATCCAAACTAGAAAATAACAAAGATAACTCATATTTAAAAAAATCTGATAATTTAGATGATAATTATTCAAACATAAATGAAAATCAGATTTTTTTTAAAGAATTTGATAATATTAATGTGGATGATATTTCACCACGTGAAGCTTTAGATATTTTATATAAACTTAAATTATTAAGATAAGATATGGATAGAATTAGTTTTAAATCAGGATTTACTTTATTTAATAAAAAAAAAGAAAACCTTCAAAACACGTCAAATAAAATTAATCAAAATTCATTATGGGTTCAAAGTTTGGAACCAATTAAATATGCAAAAAATTGTTCTGAAAATTTATATAAGATAGATGATTTTAAGACTGAAACAAATGATTTAGGTCTTTTCAAAAAAGAATTGTTTTCAAATTTAAAAAATCAGTTAGATGAAAAAATTGACTTAATTAAAAAAATATTTTTAGGAACATCAGATGGATCACTTAATGTAGGTTTAAATTCTATTTTAATTGATAGTATGTTGAGAGTAGTATTTAAAAAAATATATCATAAGATATTTAATAATACAGATTACATTTTTTCAATAATTGCAGTTGGTGGCTATGGACGAGGTGAACTTGCACCCTGCTCAGACTTAGATTTATTGTTCCTATTACCTAATAATTTAAAAATAAATGAGAGCAAGCATGCTGAAGAAGTTATTCAATTTATATTATATATATTATGGGATTTAGGATACTCAGTTGGCCACTCCACTAGAACGATTGATGATTGTATTGAAAAAAGTAAATTAGACTTAACTATTTCTACAGCCTTGCTAGAGAAGCGATTTATAGTAGGAAATGAAGATGTTTTTAGTTTATTAAATGATAAATTCACTTTTTTTATAAAAAATACAAAGACATTAAAATTTGTTGAAGCCAAGTTAGTCGAATCAGAATTGAGACATAAAAGATTTGGAGGTTCAAGATATGTCGTAGAACCTAATGTGAAAGATGGTAAGGGTGGTTTAAGAGATTTACATACACTAATTTGGATTTCAAAATTTGCTTACAAAGTTGACAGTGTTTCAAAATTAATAAACATGGGCGCATTATCAAAAAAAGAAGCAGCTTCTTTTGCTGAATCTCAAAGATTTTTACTTTCTGTCAGATGTCATCTTCATTATAGAGCATTTAGAGAAGATGATAGACTAGCCATGGATGCTCAACTAGATCTTGCTAAAACCATGAATTTTAAAAATACTATAACTCAAAAAGATGTTGAAAGGTTTATGAAAAGATATTTTCTTGCAACTAAAACAGTTGGTAGTTTGACAAGAATATTTTGTGCGGCAATTGAAACAGAGTTTAATAAGCCACTCAGGTTAAGCTTTTTAAGTTTTAAAAAAAAGGAAGATGTATACCCATTTGATATTGAATTAGGTCGTTTATTTGTAAAGAATAAAGAAGTATTATCAGAAAATCCTGTCAATATAATTAAACTTTTTAATATTTCACATAACAAAAATATAGATATTCACCCAAAAACCCTCCGGTATTTAACTAGCTTACAACGACTGATAAACTATGAAGTTCGAAATGATTTTGACGCTAATAAAATGTTTTTAGATATTTTAACTAGTGATAAGGATTCAACTAGAACGCTAAGATTAATGAATGAATCAAATATTTTAGGTAAATTTATACCTGAGTTTCAAAAAATTGTAGGTTTAATGCAATTTGATATGTATCACTCATATACGGTTGATGAACATACTATTTTCACAATCTCTAATCTTTATTCTTTAAAAAATGGAGAATTCAAAAATTTTGCACCATTAGCAAGTAAAGTAATTTTAGAAATTAGCTCAAAAAAATGTCTGTTTGTTGCTATGTTATTACATGACATTGCTAAAGGGAGAAAAGGTGACCATTCAGAGAATGGCTGCCTTAATAGCCTCTGTTGTTTGTCCAAGATTAGGTCTCAGTAAAGAAGAAACAAAAACTGTAGAGTGGCTTATTTTATACCACTTATTAATGAGTAAAACTGCATTTCGTTATGAATTAGGAGATGCAAGAGTAATTAAGAGTTTTGTTGATAAGGTGAAGTCAGTTGAGAGGTTAAAATTGTTATTAGTTTTAACGTAGCGGATATAAAAGGGGTTGGTCCAGAAATATGGAATGATTGGAAAGGATCCTTAATTACTGAACTATATTCCAAATCATTTGATATGCTTCAAAAAGATAATGTTAATGAATTAATTAAAACTCCTAAAAAATCATTTGAGAATTTTCTAGTTGAAAATGGTTTAACTAACTCTGATGCAAAACAATATTGCAGTTATTATTATGACAATTACTGGGAAATATTTAAATTATCAAGAATAATTAACCATTATGAAATTTTTAGAAATATGTATAAAGATTCAAAGAAGTTCAAAGTTCATCTCTTTGACGAAAGTAAGTTGAAAGCAACTGAACTTCTTGTAATAGCGCCTGATCATCATGGTTTATTTTCATTGATTTCTGGTTTAGTATCTGCTTCTGGTTACGATGTTGTAAATGCAAAAATAATAACACGTTCAGATGGTTATGCTTTAGATACTTTTTTTATACAAAATAAAAATAGACAACCAATTATAGAAGAACATTCTAAAAAAAAATTGCTTAAAATAATTTCCCAGGGTTTAGAAGGAAACTTTAATGTAGAAAAAGCTTTGAATAAAAGGTGGGAAGAAATTCCAGCACGTTTTCGTGCTATCAAAGCTCCTACCCGTGTCATTATAGATAATAATATGAGTGATGAATACTCTATTTTAGAAATAAAATGTAAAAATGCACCTGGGTGTATTATATAGAATTACAAAAGTTATAACAAGCTTGGGCTTGCAAATTAATACTGCTAATGTATCTACCTACGGTGATAGGGTAGTGGATATTTTTTATATAAAAGACGCCTTTGGGTTAAAAATAGATAATAATAAAAGTATGGATAAAGTTAAAATGTCGATTTTGAAAACATTAGAAGAAACAGATCCAGCAAATCAAATGACTAGATCTTGAGAAACTGATGAAAGACAAAACTTCCTTTTTTATTAAGGGTTTTACTCAATTAGCTAGTTTAACTTTTTTAAGTCGTGTTTCTGGGTTTATAAGAGATATATTTATAGCCACTTTTTTAGGTGCGGGTATTTTATCTGATGTTTTTCTTATTGCTTTTAAGTTACCTAACTTATTTAGAAGAATTACTGCTGAAGGTGCCTTAACTTCTGCGTTACTTCCAATTTATACCAAATTGATAGAAAAAAAAAATAAAGCATTTGCTATTAATTTTTATAAAGCTTTTATACTTAGATTTTTTATTTATTTGTGCATATTTACAATAGTTGTGCAAATATTTATGCCTTTTATTTACATGTTTTAGCACCGGGGTTTTCAGATAATAATCTTGTTATGAGTCATATAATTTCATTAACAAGAATAACAATTATCTTTATGCCCTTGATATCAATAGTAGCTATTTTAGGTGTTGTAACAAATGTTGCAGGTAGATTTTGGCCTTTTGCGTTTACGCCTATTATTTTAAATTTATCTTTGATAATAAGTTGTTTTTTTATAGATGATTCTTTGATAATTAAATCTATGCCATTATCTATAGGAACAGTTTTAGCAGGCTTTCTACAATTAATTTTTATGNCAATAATTGTTAAAAAATATAAGATTCTAAATACAACCAAAGCCAAAACAGAGGACGTATCTTTTAAAGATAAAGATAAAGATGAGATCCAATCTTACATTAAAAAAACATGGTATAAATTTTTACCGGCTGCTTTGGGAGGAGGTATTCTCCAAATAAATTTATTAGTTGACACAATTTTAGCTAGTTTATTAGGTTTTGGTTCAATCTCATATCTTTACTTTGCAGATAGGGTTGCTCAGTTACCTTTAGGTATAATAGGAATTGCATTAAGCACTTCGTTATTAACTTCTTTGTCAAAGTCAATTGCAAAAAATGATATAAAACAATTTTCAAATGAATTAATAATATCTTTAAAAATTGGATTGTTTTTTTCAATTCCATCCTTGTTCGTTTTTGTAAATTTTTCTGATTTAATTATTAATGTTTTATTCCAAAGAGGACAGTTTGGCATAGATGAATCTAATGAAACAGCATTAGCATTGAAAGCATACGCTTTTGGAATTCCAGCTTTCATTATTTTAAAGTCATGTCAGCCGGCATTTCTTTCAGAAGGAAATACAAAAACCCCAATGTATATTGGAATTGTATTACTTATTTTAAATATAATTTTTTCACTAATTATGATGCGTTATTTTTATCACGCAGGGATAGCTTTAGCGACGTCAATTTCTTCATGGGTAGGATGTATTATTTATATCGTTCTTCTTATCAAAAGTGAAAAATTATCAAAACCTAAAATTAGTTTTGATCATATGCTTTTAACATTTTTTCTATTTTTGTTTATTCTTTAAAGATAAGTTTTGTGTCTGTGTTTATGGTATTTATAATGAAATTTTTTGTGTATTTTTCAAAAAGTTATCAAATTAATGAATTTTGTACTTTATTAATAATAACTACATTAGGGTTTTCAATGTATATTTTGACTTCTTCTTTATTAAGTTATATTCCTCAAGAGCTTTTAAAAAAAAACATGTTAAAATTTAAGAAAGATAAAAAAGTGTAATGACAATTCCTCAATCTAAACAAAACGAAAAAAGAATTTTTTCAGGTATTCAACCAACCGGTAATTTACACCTAGGTAATTATTTAGGAGCCATTAAAAATTGGGTAAAACTTCAAGAGGATTTTTCTTCTATTTTTTCAATAGTAGATTTACATGCAATAACAGTTCCACAAGAACCTTTACAATTAAGAGCATCAATACACGAGGTAACAGCTGCAATAATCGCTTCTGGTATAGATATAAATAAATCAATACTTTTTAATCAATCCTCCGTTAAAGAACACGCTGAATTAGCATGGATATTTAATTGTGTTTGTAGAATTGGTTGGTTAAATCGTATGACACAATTTAAAGAAAAAGCTGGTAAAAATAGAGAAAATGCTACAGTTGGACTTTATAGTTATCCGTGTTAATGGCTGCAGACATCCTGTTATACAAAGCCACCCATGTTCCCGTTGGAGATGACCAAAAACAACACATTGAATTAGCAAGAGATATAGCATCCTCGTTTAATAATATGTTTACTTTGGACAATGAAAATAACTTCTTTAATTTACCAGAACCTCAAATATTTGGACCTGCAACTCGTGTTATGAGTTTAAGGGATGGAACAAAAAAAATGAGCAAATCTGATCCGTCGACGCATCCAGAATTAATTTAACTGATACTAAAGAAGAAATATCTAGTAAAATTAAAAAAGCTAAAACAGATCCTAATCCATTACCAGAAACAGTGGATGAACTTAAAAAAAGGCCAGAGGCATTTAATTTACTTAACATATACTCATCTCTATCAAATCAAACTCTTGATAAAACTGTTGAAAATTTTGTTGGGCAAGGCTTTTCCCATTTTAAACCTAAGCTTATAGAGTTAGCAGTTGAAAATTTAAACCCTATTTCGTCTGAAATGAGATATTTGTTAAAAGACACAAAAGCAATAGACAAAATTTTGAAAACTGGAGAAATTAAAGCAAGACAGATTGCTGAACCAGTGTTGCAAGATGTTAAAAGTTTAGTTGGTCTTATTAACTAAACATGAAAGATAGTTGATAATTTTTAAAAAAATGATACCTTACATCATGGAGGTTCATAATGTTTATTCAAACTGAAGACACACCAAACCCTGAGACGTTGAAGTTTATGCCTGGGGAGAATGTATTAAAAAAGGGAACAGTAGACTTCTCAAATAAAGAGCAATCCAAGGTGTCACCGTTAGCTTCCCGTTTATTTGATGTAGATGGAGTAAGTAGAGTATTCTTAGGTTCAGACTTTATTTCAGTAACTAAAGATTCAAGTTTAGATTGGAATACTCTGAAACCTTCAATTCTAACTGGAATTATGGAACATTATTCTAGTGGATTTCCAGTATTAAATGATGATGCATTAAACAACTCTGAAACTAATAATGAAGAAGATACTGAAACCATTAAACAAATTAAAGATCTTTTAGAAACTAGAGTTAGGCCTGCTGTAGCAATGGATGGCGGTGATATAACTTTCTGCTCATTTGAAGAAGGCGTAGTTACTCTTCAAATGAAAGGTGCTTGTGCCGGTTGTCCCTCTAGTACGGCTACTTTAAAAATGGGTATTGAAAATATGCTTAGACATTACATTCCAGAAGTTACAGAAGTTAAAGCGGCAGAATTATAATTTTTCAATAAATAATATGTTGACTAAAGCTATAAACATTAAAGATAAATATTTTATAAATATTTTATATTTATTTGTAATATCACTATTGTTTTTGTTAGGTTTTATAGGTCCAGGCTTCTGGAAAATGAACTCGCCTAACTTTAAGTTTGTTGTATTTCAAAAAGATCTGAACAAAGATACTATTATTGTAAATAAAGAAGTGAAATTTAACTTTAACAATAAATATTTATCTTCAGATCAAATTAATAAAAAATCTAAAGTTATTAAATGGTCAAATCAAGTTTTAAGAAGTATTGAAAATCAACTTCCCGTTCCACGGATGTATTTTTCTTCCATACCTAAAAATATTAATGAATATAAAATATTTGAAAAAAAGAAAGTCTTTTTGAGTATTTTATTACCCATAGCGTTAAGGGGGAACGAATTGGCTTTGGAAGAACGAAAGCGATTGAAAGTTGCCTTCCTAACCAATAATATTTATAAAATAGAATATTTTGCAAAAAAATATAAAGTTAAAAATTTTACAAAGATTAACTTTGGGAGCTTAAATAGCTTACAATTAAGAAATATAAAGAAAGAATTACTAATTAAAGTAAATAGAATTCCTGTCTCCATGATAATTGCGCAAGCTATTATTGAAAGTGGATGGGGGGCTTCCCGATTTGCTCAAGAAGGTAATGCATTATTTGGTGAATGGACCTGGAAAAATAATGATGGAATTAAACCGAATGGAAATTTAGATGCAAACTTTGCTGTAAAAAGTTTCAAAAATATATCAGAATCTCTTAATTCTTATATACTAAATTTAAATAGACATCCAGCGTATACAGAAATGAGAAATTATAGATCAATGATGTTTAAAGCCGGAAAAGACATTACGGGATATGACACTGCTGCATATCTGGAAAACTATGCAGAAATTGGATTAGCTTATGTAGAAAAAGTCAATGACATGATTAAAAGTAACAAATTATATAAATTTGAAAATTCTGTGTTAGAAAAGCGTTAAACTAAAATTATTTAACTATAAATTGTCTTCCTAACCATCTCCACCTGTTATCTTCTGCAGCCATAGTACAATTAATTCGGCCTCTTCCTCGGGAAAATGGTTCATTTAACCTTACTTCAATTCTGATTTTTTCCAAGCCTTTTTGTGTCAGATGTAATGCCATTATTTGCAAAACATCTAATTATGTTTTTTGGTTCAATTGAATCAGATAATGTAAAACCATAAAATGGAGGATTCTTTGAAATTAAAGGGTCTTTAGGTGACAAATCCAATATGGGTAGAGGTAAAGCATTTACGGCTAACAAAAATCTTTCCATTCCCCCATATTTCTCATTCATCGCAAAGCGAGGTAGCTCGTAAAGTCCTAAACTTTTGTGAGCTACACCAGAATGTTGACCAAATGCCGCTTCAAA
>JGI20156J14371_10001194_pt1 | contig 21673 bp, 22 predicted proteins | sample COG_06_FD_14371 | JGI IMG/M metagenome (IMG submission 14371)
ACAGCGATTAGGTTGGGTGGATGAGGCGCTAGGCAAGCTTGATGCGCAGCGTGAAATAACTGTCTTTACTCGCCATTACCAAGCGGCGCTATTACTTGGTGAGCAGGAAGGTCTGATTGTGACGATTCCGAGTATTGCGGCACGAACCATGGCTAATAATCCAAAGGTGGTGATTCTAGACCCTCCCTTTGAGATACCGAGAATGCGCTTGAAAATGGTTTGGAGTCCGTTACTGCAAAGGGATCCAGGGCATAAGTGGCTGCGTCAGGTGATCAAGTCAGTATCTGACGAAATTGCGATGTAGCGGTTTAGATTTACGATATTTGAATCGAGTAGACGCGGCGAGTAATGACACTCATTAGCGCAATAGAATAGCCTTGCTGAATAGCAAAGATAGAAGCTATAGATTTGGCTTATCTTCGGGTTGGGAATAGACTCTGAGATTATTTGTCGGATATCGGAGAGAGAAGCATGGTCGATCGTATCGAGCACTCAGAACTACACATCGCGAAACCCATTTATGATTTGGTCAATAAGCAAATCTGCCCGGGAACTGGAATTGATCCAGACCAGTTCTGGAGTAAATTTGCCGCCTTAATCAGCCATTTTGCGCCGATCAACCGCAAACTTCTTGAAAAACGCGAAAACCTTCAAGCGCAGATCGATTCTTGGCATCACCAGCATCGTGGCAACTTTAACTTCGCCGACTACAAGGCATTTCTGCAAAGCATTGGTTATCTGGTTCCCGACGGTGCCGATTTTAGTGTTACTCCCACTAACGTTGACCCTGAGATTGCTCAGCAGGCCGGCCCACAGTTGGTGGTGCCGATTATGAATGCGCGTTTTGCCCTCAATGCGGTTAACGCCCGCTGGGGCAGCCTCTACGACGCGCTCTATGGCAATGATGTGATTTCTGAGCAGGGCGGTGCGGAAAAGGTTGGCGCCTACAATCCCCTGCGCGGGCAGAAGGTGATCGACTACGGGCGCGATTTTCTGGATAACGCAGTGCCTTTAACGAGCGGCTCTCATCACGGAGCGACTGCTTATCAGGTGCTAAACCAGCAGCTAGCGGTGACATTAGAGGATGGAACAGTCGCACAGCTAGCCGACCCTGAACAGTTTGTTGGCTATCTTGGCTCAACCGAAAGACCGGCCTCAATATTGTTAAAAAACAATAATTTACATATTGAAATTCAGGTTGATTCTAGCCATCAAGTGGGTGTGACTGACCGCGCTGGTGTGAAAGATATTGTGCTCGAAGCCGCTTTGACCACGATTATGGACTGCGAAGATTCGGTTGCTGCCGTGGACGCTGAGGATAAGGCGCTCGCCTACAGCAACTGGTTAGGCCTCAACAAAGGCACGCTTGAAGAGACGGTGACTCGCGGAGACAAGAGTTTCGTGCGCTCGATGAATCCGGACCGTGACTATCTCGCAGCAGATGGCTCAAAACTGAGCTTGAACGGTCGCAGCCTGATGTTTGTGCGCAATGTGGGCCACCTGATGACCAATCCGGCGATTCTCGATGCACAGGGCAACGAAGTTCCCGAGGGTATTATGGACGGTGTGATCACCAGCCTGATCTCGCTACATGATCTCAAGCGCCTCGGTCGTCTGAGCAACTCTGCAGCCGGCAGCAGCTACATCGTTAAACCGAAGATGCACGGGCCTGAAGAAGTGGCGTTTACCAATCAGCTTTTCGATGCCATCGAAGATGCTCTAGGTCTTGAGCGACACACCATCAAAGTCGGCATTATGGATGAGGAGCGACGCACCTCGGTGAATCTTAAAGAGTGCATCCGCGCCGCCAAAGGCCGTGTGGTATTTATCAATACCGGGTTCCTCGATCGCACTGGCGATGAAATCCATACCAGTATGCACGCGGGTCCCTTTGCACTTAAAGCCGACCTCAAAGCGATGCCTTGGATCAGTGCTTACGAAGATCGCAATGTTGATATGGGTCTGGCTTGTGGACTCAAAGGCAAGGCGCAGATCGGTAAGGGTATGTGGGCGATTCCGGATAATATGGCGGATATGATGCGGATCAAAATAGGCCACCCCAAGTCTGGCGCGAACACCGCCTGGGTGCCCTCGCCAACTGCCGCAACACTGCACGCCATGCATTACCATCAGGTCAATGTGGCCAGCGTCCAAGAGCAAATAGCTAGCCGAACCCAGGCCAGTGTCGATGATATTCTCACTATTCCATTGCTCGGCGATCGTCAACTCAGTGCCGAGGAGATTCAGCTGGAACTGGATAACAACGCTCAGGGCATGCTCGGTTACGTGGTGCGCTGGGTAGAGCAGGGTGTTGGCTGTTCGAAGGTGCCAGATATCAATAATGTCGGCCTGATGGAAGATCGCGCTACGCTGCGTATTTCCAGCCAGCACATTGCCAACTGGTTGCATCACGGTATATGCAGCTCAGAGCAGGTGATGGAAACGCTTAAGCGCATGGCTGCGGTAGTTGATGGTCAGAACGCTGGCGATCCGGACTATATTGCCATGGGTCCCGATTTTGATCAGAGCCTTGCCTTCAAAGCGGCCTGCGATCTGGTATTTAAAGGCGACAAACAGCCCAGCGGTTACACCGAGCCACTGCTGCACGCCTATCGTCAGCAAGCCAAAGCCGCGCGTTAACAGGAGCCCGTTTTGACATCGACAATGAAATCGACAATGAAATCGACACCAGACCTCTGTGACCAGTACCCTGACCTGATCCAGGTGGTTGAGCCAATGTTCAGTAACTATGGCGGTCGCGAGCAGTTTGGCGGTCAGATCGTCACGGTGAAGTGCTTTGAAGATAACAGCTGCGTGAAACAGTTGGTGGATACGGATGGGCAGGGTCGGGTGATGGTCGTGGATGCGGGTGGCAGCATGCGGCGCGCCTGTCTGGGCGATATGCTCGCCGAAAAGGCCTCAGTCAACGGCTGGAGCGGGCTGATTATCTATGGCTGCATTCGCGATGTCGATGAGATTATGGCCACCGATATTGGTGTTCAGGCGCTCGGAACTCATCCGATGAAAACCGACAAAAAGGGTATTGGTGAAACGCAGGTCAGTGTCAGTTTTGGCGGTGTCAGGTTTAAACCGGGTGACTACGTCTACGCTGACAACAACGGCATCGTCGTCTCGTCGCAGGCATTGCTCTAGACAATCGATGCAATCTTTATAACGTCAGCCGCATAGCAATATGCGGCATATCCGCATCAATAAATTCTTCGCCATAACCGATAAATCCGAGCCCGCTGTAAAAGGGTAATGCTGTCAGTTGCGCGTGCAGGTAGATCTCCGGCAGTTTTGCCGCAGCGGCTGACGCGATTGCCGCGCGCATAATGGCATCTCCCACACCACGCTTGCGGTTGGGCTTGAGTACCGCCATGCGGCCAAAATGCCCGTCGGGCAGCAAGCGTCCGGTACCCACCGGGAGGCCATTGTTATCGTAGGCTAGCCAGTGAATACACTGGTCGTCGAGACCATCAAAATCGATTTCCTCAGGAACATTTTGCTCTTCGACAAATACTGCAGTGCGTATGTGTTTGATTTCAGGCTCGCTGGTTTGCCAGTTTGTCTGTTCAACACGAATGATCGATTTAGTCTGCATATAAAGGTCCAAAACAGTGCCCGCACAATATTGTAGTAAGTGGCCCAAGTTTGCGCACTATCGCTGTGAAACTCAATGGCCAATAAAAACCGTCGGCTTTATGGATTAAAGGCGGATTAAAGATTGCCTTTCGGGCTGCTATCAGAAAAAATGCCGTCTAGCTCGACCCCTCGTGAAATAGTGAGAATATACCAAAGTATGATTAAAAATCTGTTCAATACCGTCCACATTGTTGTCTGCCTGCTTGTCACTTCTTTCGCGCTGGCCAGTGAAAAAGCCATTCTCGACCCTAGTGCGCGCTTCCATCCGGTGGTCAGTGCAAGCGGTATGGTGGTATCTCAAGAGCTGCTTGCCAGCCAGGTTGGTGCCGAGATATTAGCTCGCGGTGGCAATGCCGTGGATGCCGCAGTGGCAACCGGNTTTGCANTGGCAGTCACCTTGCCCCGCGCTGGCAATCTTGGCGGTGGCGGCTTTATGCTGATCCATTTAGCGGAAGAGAACAAAACCATTGCTATCGACTATCGCGAAATGGCGCCCGCCGCAGCCTTCACCGAGATGTTCCTCGACGCCGAGGGAGGCGTGGATAATGCCAAGGCGCGTTATAGCACCCAATCCTCTGGTGTGCCGGGAACCGTTGCCGGTTTGATTCACGCTCTTGAAACCTATGGCACCATGAGCTTAAAGCAGGTTTTGCGGCCAGCGATTAAATTGGCCCGCGAGGGCATTGCAGTGAATGTCGATCTGTCATCATCACTGTTGGAACGGCAGTCGAGACTGCAAAACAATGCAGCCTCTAAAGCCTACTTTTACAAAGCCGATGGATCGGCCTATCAACTTGGCGAGACACTGGCGCAGAAAGATCTTGCCAGCACGCTGAGCCGCATCGCTAAGGATGGCCGCAGTGGATTTTATCAAGGTAAAACGGCAGACCTGATCGTCGCTGAAATGCAGCGCAGCGGTGGCCTGATTAGCCGTCAAGATCTAGCCAATTATCAGGTTGTAGAGCGCACGCCGATCTGCGGAGACTATCGCGATAATAGAGTTTGCGCTATGCCGCCGCCCTCATCCGGTGGCGTGCATATGCTGCAGATGTTGAATATTCTAGAGGGCTGGGATTTAACCTCTCTGGGCCACAATAGTGCGGCTTATCTGCATCGCTTGGTCGAATCAATGCGCAGAGCCTACGCCGACCGCAGTCAGTATTTAGGCGATCCAGATTTCTTTCCTGTGCCAGTTGCTGAGCTAACCGATAAAAAATACGCCGCGCGGTTGCGTGGTGAGATTGATTTGCAGCGTGCCAGTCGTTCGCAAGATATTCGCCCCGGCCTCAAGGCTGCATCGGAGAGTATCGAGACGACCCATTTTAGTGTCTGGGACCAGTCGGGCAATGTGGTCAGCAATACCTATACGCTGAACTTCTCCTATGGCAGCGGTATCTCGGTGGCCGGAGCCGGTTTCCTGCTGAATAATGAGATGGATGATTTTTCCGCCAAGCCAGGGTCGCCAAATGGCTATGGTTTGGTTGGCGGGATTGCCAACGCCATTCAGCCCGGCAAGCGACCTCTGTCTTCGATGACGCCGACTATTGTTTTCGATGCGTCAGGGATGCCGATACTGGCGACCGGTAGCCCCGGTGGCAGCACCATTATTACGATTGTTATGCAGATGGTTCTGAATGTTATTGACTTCGATATGAACGTTGCTGAAGCCACTGCTGCAGCGCGCATTCACCATCAATGGCTNCCAGACAGCGTTTTTTATGAGGCGGGCATTTCGCCAGATACGTTGCAGCTGATGCGTGAGATGGGTCACCAGATCAGTGATAAAACCAGAGTGCTTGGTGCCACTCAGAGTATTCAAAGAGTGTCGGGTGGTTATGATGCAGGCCCGTCTCACCCTTCCGGGACTGCGGCGATCCTATCGGGAACGGCTGACTACAGACGAGCGGGATCCGGCGTTGCTGTGCCTACCGCGGACTAATTATTGTTTAAGACTATTCTCATAGTGACTGATGCTGCCATCTGCATTACGCAGGGTGGCAGTGCGCTGCTCTCCGGTTTCATCAACCAGCATCGGATACTTCGGTGCGGTCATAAATTGCGCAAACCATTCCGCCAGTAGTTGCTCGTCATCCAGGGTCTCCAATAAAAGCTTTTTAACCTGCGCAATATAGCCTTCGGGGATGGGTCCCTGCGCGGATTCTGGTGTTAATGGCGGGTCGATAAGATAGCGTGGCGCCGGGCCTCTGCTGAGCAGTTCTGTTGCCAGATCGTCGAGCATTTCGGTGGCGGCAGGAGATCGAAAGCCCACGGAAAAGGTCGTGCAATCGCCAATTGCAACGCCATGGTGAGCGATCTGCGGCGGCAGATACAGCATATCACCAGGTTCTAATATCCACTCATCGGTGGCGGCAAAGTCAGCCAGTATTTTCAGTCCGGCATTATTTGCCAGCGCTGTGTGCTCGTCGCAGTGTTGGCCAATCTGCCAGCGGCGCTTGCCAGCACCCTGCAATAAAAACACGTCGTAGTAGTCAAAATGGGGGCCAACACTGCCGCCATCTTCAGCGTAGCTGACCATAATGTCGTCGAGCCGCCAAGAGGGTAAGAAATCAAAACGGCCGAGCAGTTCGGCCACCTCGGGCACCCATAAATCAACCGCTTGTACCAGCAGTGTCCACTGGCTTGACGGTAGATTGGCAAAGCGCTCTGCATCGAAGGGGCCGTGCTCCAGTTGCCAGTCACTGCCGACCACTAAGCGCGATTCAACCTCTGCTTCGAGCGACAGGCCGGCAAGCTCATCGCCGTCAATCGGTGGTTCAAAGTTGGCTATAGCGGAACGGATCAACAGCGGCTTTTGCTGCCAGTAATCGGCTAAAAATTCCGCTGCACTGATCTCACCGAGAATACTCTGCATCGGGATCAGATATTCTCCGCTTGTTCGGCGGCATTGCCGATATAGGACGCTGGTGTCATCGCCTTGAGCGCGGTCTTGGCGTCATCCGGCATATCCAGGCCATCAATAAACTGCTGAATGGTGGTTTGATCCATGACATTGCCACGCGTCAGCGCCTTGAGTTTTTCGTAAGGCTCGTCGATACCATAGCGACGCATCACAGTCTGGATAGGCTCGGCCAAGACTTCCCAGCTGTTGTTGAGGTCGGCGGCGAGTTTGGCTTCATTGAGTTGCAGTTTGCTCATGCCTTTGTTCAATGAGGCGTAGGCAATCATGGAATAACCGAGACCGACACCCATATTGCGCAGAACGGTGGAGTCTGTCAGATCACGCTGCCAGCGCGAGACCGGCAACTTGGCCGCCAAATGACCGAATAGCGCATTGGCAATGCCCATATTGCCCTCCGCGTTTTCGAAGTCGATAGGGTTTACTTTGTGCGGCATGGTGGATGAACCGACCTCACCGGCAATGGTTTTTTGCTTGAAGTAGCCGAGAGAAATATAGCCCCAGATATCCCGGGCATAATCAATCAATATGGTATTCGAGCGCGCCAGACCATCAAATAACTCAGCCATATAGTCATGCGGTTCAATCTGTGTGGTGTAAGGGTTGTATTCAAGACCAAGCTGCTCAATAAAGCTCTGAGCAACCGCCTGCCAGTCGATTTCTGGGTACGCGGAAAGGTGAGCGTTGTAGTTGCCCACTGCGCCATTAATTTTGCCCAGCAGGGGAACCGATTTAATCTGTTCAATTTGGCGCTGCAGTCGGTAGGCGACATTGGCCATCTCTTTGCCCACAGTGGTTGGCGACGCGGTCTGACCGTGGGTGCGGGCGAGCATGGACACATTGGCATAGGTCGCGCCCCATGGCTGCCAACTGATCAGTAATCTCTTGCAGCGCAGGCACCGCGACGTCATCGCGGCCTTCTTTCAGCATCAGTGCGTGAGAAAGGTTGTTGATATCTTCTGAAGTGCAGGCAAAGTGGACAAATTCACTCACGGCATTGAGCTCGGCATTGTCGGCAATGGTCTCTTTAATCAGGTATTCGACGGCTTTCACATCGTGATTAGTGGTGCGCTCGATCTCTTTAATGCGCAGCGCCTGGTCAAGGGTGAAATCGGTTACCAGCTGCTCAAGCAGACCGTTGGCAGCCGCTGAAAAAGGGGCCACTTCAGGGATGCCGGCGTGCTGGGATAGGTGCTGCAACCAGCGGACCTCGACCATGACTCTATAGCGAATCAAACCATATTCACTAAACACGCTGCGCAGTCGTTCAGTTTTGCTGCCGTAGCGGCCATCGATAGGAGAAACAGCGGTCAGTGGAGAGAGTGGGATGCTGGTCATTACAAGTCCAAATAGGGTCGTGAATTAAGCCGCTCATGATAACGGAAACAGGGCTGAATTTCAGATTATTTGCGTCCTCGATGGAGCGTGTGAGTATCGCTGGTGGTTAGTTTTTTAACGCTTTGATCAGTGCTTTCCGGTAGAGCACCAGGTGATATCTTTTGCCGCCTAGTTGACGCCAGAGGTGCGCGCTTCTGACCGCGGCAAACAGCATGCAGCGGATGCGCTCGGCAACGCCGGGCTGTTGTAGGTACATCGCATTGCCTTTGACCTGAATGCGCTGGCGCAGAGTGCTCAGGGTCTGCTGATACAAAGAGGCAATATTGGCCAAGACATTGTCGTGAACCACCGAGAAGTGCAGAGCCTGACGGTTGGCATTTTCGATTCCCTCAGCCACTGCTTTTAGCATCACCGGGCGGCTATTGAGTTGTCGCTCAATGCTCAACACAGAGAGCGTGTAAACCAATGTGATCGGTGCGTACAGCTCTGTCCCTTGGTACTCGTCGAGCAGCAATGTCATCGCATTTATGCCTGTTTCCAGGGCCTGCTCTGAGCCATAAAGGTCCTCTATAGACTGCGGGCTCTGGTTGAGCAGGGCAGCCATGCTGACTTTTACTTCTTGCGAAGATGCACCGCCGGTGTTGGCCAGTTGATCGACTAAATGACAGGCCTGAAATACCGCTGCCAGGGCGACAGCCTGTTCATGAGTGGGTTTGGAGAACATTAATTGGCGCTTCTATAGGCGGCTTGTCGAGATTCGTTGCTATTCCATGTGGCGTCAATTGTGCCGCCACCAAGACACCGATCACGCTGATAAAAAACCACCGACTGACCGGGAGTCACGGCTCGCTGTGGTTGCTCAAAAAGGACTTCGCAACCTGTCGCGGTGGGTGTGACAAGACACGGTTGATCGGGCTGACGATAGCGGGTTTTTGCCATGCAGACGAACGCAGAGGAGGGTGCACCATTGATCCAGTTTAATCCCTCTGCACGCAGTTGGTCGGTAAACAATAGCGGGTGCTGACCGCCCTGGCCGACAACCAAACGATTATTGACTAGATCTTTGTGCAAGGTATACCAGGGTTCGTCGGAGCTGTTTTTGACGCCGCCAATCCCCAAGCCTTGGCGCTGACCAATGGTATAAAACATCAAACCCTGATGCTGGCCAATCAGGTCGCCATCTGGCGTTACCATTTCGCCCGGCTGCGCTGGAATATACTGTTCGAGAAAGTCTTTGAAGCGGCGCTCGCCAATAAAGCAGATGCCGGTACTGTCTTTTTTAGCCGATGTTACAAAGCCATGTTTTTCGGCAATGCGGCGCACCTCTGGTTTTTCCAGTTCACCGACTGGAAACAGAGATTGCGCAAAGGCACTTTGGCTCACGGCATGGAGGAAATAACTTTGATCCTTATTAGCATCCAGTCCCTTTAACAGTTGAGTCTGACCATCGACCTCAGCAACACGGCTGTAATGGCCTGTCGCAATCGCATCGGCGCCGAGAATCTGAGCGTAGTCGAGAAATACCTTAAATTTTATTTCGCGATTGCAGAGAATATCAGGATTGGGTGTTCGCCCGGCACGGTATTCATCAAGAAAATACTCGAATACATTGTCCCAATAATCAGCGGCAAAGTTGGCCGTATGCAGTGTGATGCCAAGCTTGTCGCAAACCTGCTGGGCATCTGCCAAATCTGCTTTGGCGGTACAATATTCGGTGTCGTCGTCCTCATCCCAGTTTTTCATAAACAGGCCTTCCACGCTGTAACCCTGCTCGATCAAGAGCAGCGCAGCGACTGAGGAATCGACGCCTCCAGACATGCCGACTATGACTTTTTGGACTTTGCTCATGGCTTTCCGGTTCAATAACAACGCAAAAGGTTTTGCTGGCTACTGGTTTTGCTCGCTACTAGTTTTGCTCGCTACTATAGAGTGTTGCGAAATATTTCCATAGGAAAAATACGCTCGGCTAAATAATCGCTCAGGCAGTTGATCACGCCAGGGCTGCGTAGGTGCTCGAGGTTTTGCTGTATCTCTTGATGACTCATCCACAGCGCACAATCGATGTCTGGATCGATCACCGCATTGGCGTCGAACTCGACCGGCTCGGCAACAAAGGCTAAACGATAATAAGTAATACCGGTCGCCTCAGCNAAAGAGGTTGAGATGCCGAGAAAGCCAGTCAACGACACAATCCAGCCGGTCTCTTCAAGGGTTTCGCGCACAGCAGCGGCGAGTATATCCTCACCGGGTTCGACGTGACCCGCAGGCTGATTGATCACTTGCCGGCCGTCTTTTGTTTCCTTAACCATAAGAAACTCACCGGATCGCTCAACGACAGTGGCGACCGTTAAATGTATTTTATTGGGCACGATTAACGTCTCCTTTTCGCCGCAGGTCTTTTTGCCCGCGGCTTTTTCGCTGTGGGCATAGGGACGCTTTCAACACGGTATTCTCCAAGGTTAATATCTGTCAGCTGCCAATCACCGATGGCGGCGCGCACTAGACGCAGCGTGGGTAAACCGATTGCTGCAGTCATTCTTCTTACCTGGCGATTTCGACCTTCATTAATCACTAGTTCGAGCCAGCTATCTGCAATATTTTGGCGCTCGCGGATCGCTGGAACCCGGGGCCACAGTGGCGGTTCGGCTATCAGACTGCACTTAACCGCAGAAGCCGGCCCGTCTTTGAGTTCGACGCCATTGATTAGCTCTTGGCAGTGCGCCTCGGTGGCTGTGCCCTCAACCTGGACCCAATAGGTTTTGTTGAGTTTGTATTTTGGGTTGCTAATCTGCGCTTGGAGTTGACCATTGTCGGTCAACAACAGTAATCCCTCGGAGTCGTAATCAAGCCGCCCAGCCGGGTAGACCCCTTTAATTCGAATAAACTCAGACAGGGTTTTTCTGGCCTCTGCATCAGTAAATTGGCTTAAGACATGAAAGGGTTTATTAAAAAGAAGTAGCTTGGCCACGAATTTCTCGACTTTTTTCCTATTGTAAATGAAACAGAGTTACAAAAAAGGGTAGAGATGGTGCTAAAATGCCTACCTTTGGTAAATCTTTTACAAACAACTTCAACACTGCGGAGACAACAATGGGATATCAGCATATCCAGATACCCGAATCTGGTAAAAAAATAACCGTCAATTCAGACTTTTCACTCAATGTTCCCAACAATCCAATTGTGCCTTTTATCGAAGGCGATGGAATTGGCGTCGATATCACCCCTGTCATGATCAAAGTCATCGATGCAGCGGTTAAGAAAGCCTATGCCGGCGAGCGTGAAATCTCTTGGATGGAAGTCTACTGTGGTGAGAAAGCCGCTGAGCTTTATGAAGGTGATTGGTTTCCCGCTGAAACGCTCGACGCGGTTAAAGAGTATGCCGTGTCGATCAAAGGCCCACTGACAACTCCTGTAGGCGGCGGCTTCCGTTCGCTCAATGTTGCACTGCGTCAAGAATTGGACCTGTTTGTCTGCCAGCGTCCAGTGCGCTGGTTCCACGGTGTTCCGTCTCCGGTAAAAGAGCCTAATAAAGTTGATATGTGTATCTTCCGCGAGAATTCAGAAGATATCTATGCCGGTATCGAGTGGAAAGCCGGCAGCGACGAAGCGACCAAGGTGATTAAGTTTCTGCAAGAAGAAATGAGCGTCACTAAAATTCGTTTTGATGAGAACTGCGGTATTGGCGTTAAGCCGGTATCTGAGCAGGGCACCAAGCGCCTAGTCAGCAAAGCGATCCAGTACGCCATCGATCAAAACAAGCCCTCAGTCACTATTGTTCACAAGGGCAATATCATGAAGTTCACCGAAGGTGCTTTCTGCGACTGGGGCTACGAAGTGGCTCGCGAGCAGTTCGCGGCAGAGCCTTTGGACGGTGGTCCATGGCATGTGGTGAAAAATCCGAATACCGGTGAAGACATTGTGATTAAAGATGTGATTGCCGATGCGATGTTGCAGCAGATCATTCTGCGTCCCGATGAGTACAGCGTGATTGCCACGTTGAACCTGAACGGTGACTATATCTCTGATGCGCTAGCCGCTCAGGTCGGTGGTATTGGTATTGCGCCAGGCGCCAATCTATCTGATGACGTTGCAATCTTTGAGGCAACTCATGGCACCGCGCCCAAGTACGCAGGTCAGGACAAGGTTAATCCGGTTCACTAATTCTGTCTGCCGAGATGATGTTGCGTCATATGGGTTGGGGCGAAGCCGCTGACCTGGTGATCAAAGGTATCGAAGGGGCTATCTCTGAGAAGAAAGTAACCTATGATTTCGAGCGTTTGATGAGCGATGCAACGCTGATGTCTTGCTCAGAGTTTGGCGATGTTATGATCGAAAACATGTAATTGTTGTTCGCAGCAATAAAAAAACCGGCCTTGCAGCCGGTTTTTTTATATCTATTGTTAGCGATAAATGTCGCTGGCAAATAGCCTCAAAACGTCATTAATCTTCAGGCTTTATCGGTATTTCACCCGGCACAATGTTAATCGCATGCCGGCCGTTTTTGCCATATTCCACATCGTAGCTAACGCGCTGGAAACACTTCAATGTTTTATAGCCTTCCATAATAATGTTTCTGTGATGAGCAAAAAGCTCCTTTTCGCCATTGTCCGGCTCGATAAAGCCAAAGCCGCGGTCATTGCAAAACCATTTAACTATCCCTGTATCCGCCATGATTTTTCTATCTCCATATTGCGCTGTGTCCAGTCCTTTGTCATTTACCTCGCTTGTTAAAGGTGCTGCCACTTTAAATAGTTGAATATTTCTGTCAAGACCGCTCATCGCTTAGTAGTTTGGCTAATCTGATGTAAGATAAAAAACGTATCCTAAACGTAATCTATTTGGCAAAAATTGTATGAGTAACGAAAAAAACCCTCCAGCTTGGCAACATGACGGCGATACCGTGGTCGAAACAGAAAGACCCAAGTTAAAGAAGCCGTCCATGTTCAAAGTGTTGCTGTTAAATGACGATTACACACCGATGGAATTTGTCGTCGAGCTGTTAGAACGGTTCTTTGGGAAAACGCGAGAAAGTGCCACGCGCATCATGTTGAGCATTCATACCGAGGGAAAGGGTGTTTGTGGCATCTATACTAAAGATATCGCAGAGACAAAAGCGGGCAGCGTTAATCAGTATTCGAGGGATCACCAGCATCCGCTTTTATGTGTAGTAGAACCCTGTAATGACGAAGAAGAGTAGAAATCATGCTAAGTAGAGAATTGGAAGTTACCCTCAATCTGGCGTTTAAAAGTGCCAGAGACAAACGCCATGAATTTATGACGGTCGAACACCTTTTACTGGCACTGTTGGACGATGCCTCGGCATCAAATGTGTTGAAGGCCTGCGGAGCCGATATCAGTGTGCTGCGTCAGGATCTCGTCGAGTTTGTTGACTCTACCACGCCGATTATTTCCGATCTGCAAGAAGAGCAAGAAACACAGCCCACTCACGGTTTTCAGAGAGTATTGCAGCGTGCGGTTTTCCAAGTTAACTCTGCTAACCACAGCGAGGTGGTGGGCGCCAATGTGATTGTGGCGATCTTTAGCGAGCAGGAAAGTCAGGCAGTTTACTTTTTACGATTACAGAACATTGCTCGTATCGATGTCGTCAACTACATCTCTCACGGTATATCGAAATATGTCGATCAGCCAGAGCGCAGTGACGAGGAGTCAAGCAATAATGCTGAGTCTGCTGCGGCCACTGAATCTCAAGACGAGAGCCTGCTCAGCCAGTTTGCCACCAACCTCAATGAACAGGCTGCTCTGGGAAATATTGATCCGCTCGTAGGGCGTGCCGCTGAAATCGAACGAGTCAGTCAAATTTTGGTTAGGCGGCGTAAGAACAACCCACTGTTGGTTGGTGAGTCTGGCGTTGGTAAAACCGCGATCGCTGAGGGTCTGGCTAAATTAATTATCGAAGAGTCCGTGCCCGAGCCGCTACTGGGTAGCACTGTTTACGCTTTAGACATGGGCGGGTTGCTTGCTGGCACCAAGTATCGAGGCGATTTTGAAAAGCGACTCAAGGGCATCATTGCCGAACTGGGTCAACGTGACAAATCGATTCTGTTTATTGATGAGATCCACACCATTATTGGTGCTGGGGCTGCGTCTGGTGGCGTAATGGACGCGTCTAATTTACTCAAGCCACTGCTCTCCTCAGGGAAGCTGCGCTGCTTTGGCTCAACCACCTATCAGGAGTACCGCGGTATTTTTGAAAAGGATCAGGCGCTCTCGCGCCGCTTTCAAAAGATCGATGTCGGCGAACCCTCAGTTGAAGAGACCTATGAAATTCTCAAAGGGCTAAAGTCACGCTTTGAGGAGCACCATGACTTAAGATTCACCAATCCGGCGCTCAAAGTTGCCGCAGAACTCGCTGCGAAACATATCAATGACCGCTTTTTGCCCGACAAGGCAATCGATGTGATCGATGAGGCCGGTGCTTATCAGCGCCTGCAGCCAGCGCACAAGCGCAAAAAGACCGTGGGTGTGAGCGACATTGAATTGGTGATCTCAAAAATCGCGCGAATCCCTGCAAAAAGTGTTTCAAGTTCGGATAAAGAACAGCTCAAGGGACTGGCTGACAAATTGAAGATGGTGGTGTTTGGTCAGGATCCCGCGATCGATATATTGACTACCTCGATCAAAATGGCGCGTGCCGGGCTGCGTGAGGGTACTCGACCAATCGGTAGTTTCCTGTTCGCGGGTCCCACTGGGGTTGGTAAAACCGAAGTGAGTCGCCAGTTGTCCAATATTCTTGGCATCGAACTGGTGCGCTTTGATATGTCAGAGTACATGGAGCGTCACACGGTATCGCGACTGATTGGAGCGCCTCCAGGTTATGTTGGCTATGATCAGGGTGGTTTATTGACCGATGCGGTTAACAAACATCCGCATGCAGTAATCCTGCTGGACGAAGTTGAGAAAGCCCATCCGGACGTGTTTAACCTGCTATTACAGGTTATGGATCACGGTACCTTGACCGATAACAATGGCCGCAAAGCCGATTTTCGCAATGTAATCTTGATTATGACCACCAACGCCGGTGCCGAGCTGATGAGCCGTTCGTCAATTGGTTTTGCGCAACAGGATCACCGCACCGATGGTATGGAAGCGATCAAAAAGATGTTTACGCCCGAATTCCGCAACCGCCTCGATGGAATTGTGCAGTTCGCTGAACTGTCGATGGATGTCATTGGCACGGTAGTGGATAAGTTTTTGGTGCAGCTGCAGTCACAGCTCGACAGCAAGAAAGTCTTCCTTGATATCGATGATGAGGCGCGTCAATGGCTCGCTGAAAACGGCTACGACGCGAAGATGGGTGCGCGCCCAATGGATCGATTGCTGCAAGAAAAGATTAAAAAGCCACTTGCTGAAGCGGTGTTGTTTGGCAGCCTCTCGGAGAAGGGCGGGACCGCCTATGTGCGGGTCGAAGAGGGTGAGTTGGTTGTGCACACGGAGGAAGAGCTGGTTATCAGCAGTTAGTGTGGACGAGAAAGCGCGAGCCGCCGCATGCGACCCTGCCAAATCAACGATCAGTTGATGAGGCGTTTAGAGGGGAGTCTGCGGCGGTTTTTTCGTTTAGACGCTTTTAACTTGGACGATATAAATAGCGCGAGAGAAAACGAACTTATCGTTCTCTGAAGGTAATACGACCCTTGGTCAGGTCATAGGGAGTCATCTCAACCTTAACCTTGTCACCCGTCAGAATACGGATGTAGTGTTTGCGCATCTTGCCAGAGATGTGGGCAATGATGACGTGACCATTTTCCAGCTTTACTCGGAACGTGGTGTTGGGCAGAGTGTCTATGACCTCGCCTTCAAATTCAATGTGGTCTTCTTTCGCCATAAGCTTAATTTAATGCCTGTCAAATGAGATTGATTTAATACAAACGCTGGTTTGGCCTGAACAGCACGCCAAAAAGCGCGGCAAGTTTGCCCTAAATCGCCCCGTATAGCAAAGTCATTCGGCTATTCGCCAGCTATTTTCTCGGTACAGCTCAAGAGGGCGATAGTTAGTCTTGTATTTCATCTTGTCACAGCCGGAGATCCAGTAACCAAGATACAGGTGCTCAAGGCCGAGACGCTGAGCCAGATTGATCTCGAAGAGAACTGCCAAAACCCCCAAACTGCGATCGGCAAAGCTCGGATCAAAATAGGTATAGATTGCCGAAAGCCCATTGTGAATGACATCTATGACCGCGCAGCCTAACAGCTGATTGCCCAATCTGAATTCGAGAAATTGGGTGCACTCCCAGGCATTGCCGAGAAAATCTTCAAACTGACGTCGCGATGGTGGGTACATATCACCGTCACTGTGGCGCTGCTCGATATAGCGGGCATAAATCGGGAAATGCTCGCCGATATTAATCGCATCGAGCTGTTCAACCATAATGTCATCATTCTTTTTCCAACAGCGTTTCTGCGCTCGACTCCATTGAAAGTTTGCCACCGGAACACGCGCCGGAATACAGGCATTGCAGCCTGAACACTTTGGCGCATAGAGATAGGGGCCGCTGCGTCGAAAGCCGAGAGTGGTCATGCGCGAATAGAGTTCGGTATCCAGTGTCAAATCAGGATCGACAAAGGCAGTGGTCGATTGCTGCCCGGGTAGATAGCTGCAGTCATGCGCTTCGGTCAAGCAGAGCCTAATCGTACCAATATCTGGGGATATATCGCGGGTCATGTAAGAATCACCTTAAGGAGCCATCTGAATGATCGAGACAGTCGCCGTATTTCTCGCGGCGATGGGTTAAAGGGTAGTCTAGTGGTCTGTGATACTCAATGAGATTTTTCCAGCCATGCAATCACCAACTAAAGTGCAATCTCGCTGCTGTCTCGTTAGGCGCAGATAGAGGCCAATTTAAAATGTCATCGCGGTAACTGGCCAGCTCGGTTAAAAAAGTAGTGCGATCAATACTGCCTGCACCGAGACTGGTCAGGTGCGGATTAACCAGCTGACAGTCAATAAGCTTCAAGCCGGACTCCGCACCCCAGCGGCAGAGATGGGCAATGGCGATTTTAGAGCCATCGGCACAACGGCTAAACATTGACTCACCACAAAACAGGCTGCCCACGGTGACCCCGTAGAGGCCGCCAATAAGGTCTCCGTCGCGCCAGACCTCAATTGAGTGTGACTCGCTCTGGTTATGCAGTTGAATATAGGCGGCAATCATTTCGTCAGTGATCCAAGTATCGCCGTCCTCATCGCGAGGCTCACTGCAGGCTTTGATGACTTGGTCAAAGGAACGGTCGACAGTAACCTGATAATCATTGCGGCGCAGGGTTTTGCGCAGGCTTTTTGATAGGTGCAGAGCAGATGGTTCGAGGACACAACGGGTTGCCGGACTCCACCATAAAATAGGGTCGCCATCCTGATACCAAGGGAAGATACCGCGGTGATAGGCACGCAAGAGCGTTTGCGAGTGCAAATTGCCCCCGGCGGCGAGCAGGCCATCTGGCTCAGCTAACGCGTCCCGGGGGTCGGGAAATTGAGGGTTATCTTGATCTAGTAAGGGTATCTGCATACACAGACTCCGCTGAGGTTACTGATCGAGGAAGCGCTCCGCATCTAGCGCCGCCATACAGCCGCTACCGGCAGAGGTAACCGCTTGACGGTAGACATGGTCGGCAACATCACCCGCGGCAAAAACGCCTTTGACACTGGTTTCAGTTGCATTGCCGTCCATGCCGCCAGTAATGATTAGATAGCCATCTTTCATTGCCAGCTTGTCGATAAAGATATCGGTGTTGGGTTTGTGGCCAATGGCGATAAAGACGCCATCGACGTCGAGGTTCTTGGTTGCGCCATCAGCTGTACTTTTAATCCGCACGCCAGTCACGCCAGCGTCATCGCCGAGAACTTCGTCGAGATTGTGGCTCCACTCAATGTTGATATTGCCGTTCTTCTCTTTTTCGAAAAGCTTATCTTGGAGCATTTTTTCGGCGCGCAACTCATCGCGGCGGTGAATCAATGTCACCTCGCTGCAAATATTGGACAGGTAGAGCGCTTCTTCGACAGCAGTATTGCCGCCGCCGAGAACCGCGACCTTTTTACTGCGATAGAAAAAGCCATCACAGGTGGCGCAGGCACTAACACCTTTGCCCATAAACGCCTCTTCAGAGGGCAAGCCCAAATACTGTGCCGAGGCACCAGTGGCGATAATCAGCGCATCGCAGCTATAGTTGTTGGAACCTTTGAGACGGAAAGGGCGCTCATCGACAACCACTTCATCAATATGATCAAAAATGGTTTTAGTATCAAAGCGTTCCGCGTGCTTTTGCATGCGCTCCATGAGCTCGGGTCCCTGCACGCCATCGGCGTCACCAGGCCAATTGTCCACGTCCGTTGTGGTCGTTAACTGACCACCTTGCTGAATGCCAGTAATGACAACCGGGCTCAAATTAGCTCGTGCGGCATAGACTGCGGCGGTCCAGCCAGCGGGGCCAGAACCTAAAATAATCAGCGGATAATGTTGGGTCTCAGACATGGTTTCTCTCTATTGTTTGTGCATGGAACTGTCAGGGTCTGACGGAAGCCGGTTATCATAATCAATCGCATGGCGCGGACAAATAACTTTTTGCACTATCTTCCATATTTTGGCTTTTGACTTGATTGCGGAACTTGGCGATTAAGCGCGGTTGAAACATAGCTTTTAATTCTCAACGGGCTACAATTGAGCCTGTATTTATTACACACAGGGACTCACCCGTTGAGCACAGACAAACCAAAGCAGCGCAACTCAGCACCGACTGAGGTTGGTCATCATGAAACCCGCAGCAAACGATTGCTCGCCGAGGGCGCCCTGATTGGTTGGATTGCCCTGTGCTCGATATTGCTGCTGGCCCTGCTGAGTTATTCTGCCGATGATCCCGGTTGGTCGCACACCGGCTCACGCGCCGAAATCAATAATGCAGTCGGCCTGGCAGGGGCCTGGGTCGCCGATATCTTCTTCGCGCTATTTGGCGTCATGGCCTATCTTTTTCCCGCGCTGCTGGCTGTGCGCGCGATCCAGATATTGCGCACCTATATTATCCGCGCGGCAGACGCCTTTGACTCGGTGACCTTCACCCTGCGCGTGATCGGCTTTATTCTGGTGATGATTAGCGCCACGTCGCTGGCCAACATCCAATACGCCGAGGTTCACAACAACTACCCATTTGGTGTTGGTGGCATCCTCGGTAATAAAATTGGTGACGCTACCATGGCGATGTTTAGCTATGTTGGCAGCACATTAATACTGCTGGCACTTTTCTTATTTGGGCTGACCGTTTTTGTCGACATCTCCTGGATTGCACTGATCGATCGACTGGGCTTAGTGACCATGGATTTGTATGATCGGGCGCGCAGTAAACTCACAGCACTGAAACTAGCGCGAGAGGAAAAATCCAAGTCCCGTGAGGCAGTGCTCGAGAGACAAGCGAAAGTAGAAACCGAAACTAAAATGCAAAAACTTCGGGTGCCACCGACTATCCAGCCACCCAAGGCCAAGCCAGTCGTCAGCAAGCGCATCGAACGAGAGAAGCAACAAACATTGTTCGAAGACAGCGAAGTGGTCGGCTCGCTGCCACCGATTAATCTGCTTGATCCAGCCGACAACAACACCAACACAGGCTACTCAGCAGACTCCCTCGAGCACCTTTCGAGATTGCTAGAGCACAAACTACTCGACTTTGGCATCAAAGCCGATGTCGTCGAAGTGTTGCCAGGCCCAGTGGTCACGCGCTTTGAAATACAGCCCGCCGCTGGCATCAAAGTCAGCCGTATCAGCGGATTAGCCAAAGACTTGGCGCGCTCAATGGCGGTAATCAGCGTGCGAGTGGTGGAAGTGATTCCCGGCAAGTCAGTGGTGGGTATTGAAATCCCCAATGAAAAACGCGAAATGGTACGTCTTAGCGAAGTGCTCTCATCTGAGGCCTATGACCGCTCTAGCTCACCGGTCACCCTAGCACTGGGGCACGATATTGCTGGTATTCCTATCGTCGCTGATCTGGGCCGTATGCCGCACCTACTGGTTGCGGGAACCACAGGCTCGGGTAAGTCAGTGGGCATTAATACCATGCTCTTGAGCCTGTTGTTTAAATCCTCGCCAGAGGAAGTGAAGCTAATACTGATCGACCCGAAAATGCTTGAACTATCAGTTTACGATGGTATTCCGCATCTGCTGACACCGGTGATTACTGATATGAAAGATGCCGCCAGTGGCTTGCGTTGGTGTGTTGGTGAAATGGAGCGACGCTACAAGCTGATGGCCGCCCTCGGTGTGCGCAACCTAGCCGGCTACAATCGCAAAATTGAAGATGCCATCAAAGCTGGCGAACCGATTACCGATCCACTGTGGGTATTTAACCCAGACGATATGGGTTGGGATGCAACTCAGGAAGCCCCAGAGGCGCCAGCGCTTGAAACGCTGCCCTATATAGTGGTCGTGATTGACGAGTTTGCTGACATGATGATGATTGTCGGCAAAAAAGTAGAGCAGCTGATTGCACGCATTGCGCAAAAGGCGCGAGCCGCCGGTATCCACTTGATATTGGCCACACAGCGTCCATCGGTCGATGTTATCACTGGCCTGATCAAAGCCAACGTTCCAACGCGCATCGCCTTCCAGGTCTCCTCGAAAATTGACTCACGAACCATTCTTGACCAGGGCGGCGCAGAACAACTGCTCGGCAATGGCGACATGCTTTATCTGCCACCAGGCACCAGCGTTCCTGAACGTATTCACGGCTGCTTTGTTGATGATCATGAAGTACACAAAGTGGTCGCCGACTGGAAACGTCGTGGCGAACCGAACTACCTCACTGAGATCACCGACGAGGCCGCGGTATCATCCATCGCCGTACCGGGCTATAGCGGAGGAGAGGAGGGCGAAGACGACCCAGAGGCAGATCCACTCTATGACGAAGCCGTTGCCTTTGTCCTCGAGAGCCGCAAGGCCTCAATCTCATCAGTGCAGCGCAAACTTAGAGTCGGCTATAACCGCGCCGCTCGCCTAATCGAGCAGATGGAAGTGGCTGGGGTGGTGAGTGCAATGAACACCAACGGCAGTCGCGAGATATTGGCGCCGGGAGGACGCAACTGATAGCCGCAAAGAAAGGTTAGAAAAGTATTGAAAGCCAACTAGAATAACGGCAGGGCGACGGATTACTACAAAATCAGGGAAGAACAATGCAATTGGAATTGCAAAACCTATGGCGACCTGCCGCAATCTTCGGTTTTCTCGCGTGGATCATGCTTCTTGGGTTATCTGCCCAGCAGGACGTCAAGCATCTGCGTGAAACGCCTCATACGACGGAATCTTCAACTCATACGCCGAGCGACGTGCCTAAGTTGAGCAAACTCGATTTCTCTTCCATCGCCGATATGTTTCTGATGGGAACACCGAAACAGACATCTCAGCTAATCGAAATCAATCTCGCGCAACTCCCGGAAACACGACTGAACTTGAGTTTACGAGGCGTGTTTGCTAGTCGAGGCACTGAGCTCAGCGGTGCAGTCATTGAAACGGGCGACAAACAGCCGAGTTTTTTTCAAATTGGCGACCTTATTTCTGACGACATAACACTCGCCGCCATTGAAGGCCAAACCGAGATTTCCGAGCATGCCGCTATTTTGGGTCTCGGGATGGGGTTAACCTTGGTTACTTACATTTCAACAATATATAAATGGAGCAAAACCGTATGGATACAGTTATCGGAGAAGAGGAATTCTCTCGTTATTTTGATCTAGCAATTAGTCTCTGGCCAAGCCAATTGACTCTTGATAGTGCAGCGAAT
>JGI20156J14371_10001225_pt1 | contig 21324 bp, 21 predicted proteins | sample COG_06_FD_14371 | JGI IMG/M metagenome (IMG submission 14371)
TTCAGCGTTTTTAAGGGGGGGAGTTAAAGAAAGTACTTTACTCATAAACTATCTCCAATATAGTTTGCTATTGCAATGGGTCCGCAACCTGAATCCTTAATTTATTCCTTTTCCAGCGTCAAGGTATAATTACCCGAGATACCCGACCTTACTCCACCGTCTGTGTAGGTAAAGGTAAATACCAAGCGACTAGATGATTGTGATTGAATATTCAGTGTTTTCCCTTCAGATAAGACCAGGCTATTCTTATTCTCTGAGTCCCAGTCCCATGTGCCACTTGCACTGAACAAGTCTCCCGCATTAGTCGTGCGGTATATTTTGTCCTGACCATTGGTATCACTGTCAAGGCTAATCTTAAAACCAACAAAGTTCAAAGAACGGTCTACCCCGTCAACTATAATCCCTCCTCCTGCAGCTGGCAAGTACCAATCGCCATTCAAAGCCAAAGCTTCTTCGTCTACAGGAATAGGATCAGAGCCTCCACATGCTGATAGCATGACTAGTCCTATCAATACTATAATAGAATGCTTCATCATTGACTTCATTATTTATTGATTATAATTTTCTTGATTTGCCTACCCTTGGAGCTGTCTATGAGTAACAAATAAATACCCGTTTTATAGTTACTTACATTGACGGACAACTGTTTTTCTTTAACCTCTTTGCGCTGCCAGAACAGGCTCCCTCCCATATCTACCAAGCGCAGCTTCGCTACTGCTGCAGGTGAATTAGAAAGATCAATGTTGAGCACATCACTAGCTGGGTTAGGATAAACCTTCACCTCTTCAGCATCTAGATAAGCATCGTCTATGCTTGTGACCAATAGTCCTGCACCTGTTAGGTTGATCTCTTCCACTCCGTTATTTGAAGTGATTGTCATTACCCCTTCATAGCTCTTAGCCTCAACAGGGGTAAAAGTAATTGCTAGTGATTCTGACGATCCGGCCGCTACACTTATGGCGCTCTGGTCGATGCTGTATCCTTCAGGCATGGTGATTCCCTCAATATTCAAGGTACCACTTCCAGTGTTTTCCAATAATAAACTCTTCACCTGTTCATCTCCCAAAATAAGTTCATCGAAGTTTATAGTTTCAGGTAGTGTGTAAACAGGGCCTATCACGGTAATAGTTCTAGATACTTCAACTGCAGCATTGCCACTAGCATCACTCACGTTGTAAGTAACAGTATACGTACCTATAGTTGAAGTATCGACATTATTAACAGTTACAATATCATCTGTAATATCACCATCATAGTTATCAGATGCAGTAGCCCCCGCATCATTGTAAGTTGTTCCTACTTCAATATCAACGGTTGCATCTCCTAATAGTGAAATAACTGGTAGTGCAGTATCAACTACTTGAACGGTTAGTATAGACGAAATTTCCGTTCCGGAGTTATCGATAGCAATATAAGTAATGGCGTACTCACCAAGCCTACTCGAATCAACAGTTCCCAAATATGATACATCTAGATCGGTGTAAGCATCAGATGCTGTCGCGCTCGGGTAATTAAACTCATCACCTACTTCAATTTGAACTGTATTTCCACCAGAGATTTTTATCGTAGCATAACACTCTTTAGAATCGCCAGATATATTCCAACCTAAATTACTTATGATGAAGCCTCTTTCTGACGTGGCTATACAATACTTTAAACCAGACACAGCAAAAGATTGATTCTTAGGTAGAGCTTCGCCGTTATTGATTTTTTTAGATAAACCAATTAAAAAATTATCATAGTTAATAAGAGACATTCCCGAAGAAGTTAGAAAACCACTCATATCTGTTGCGCTTGAGAAATCCCAATTACTTATATCTTGATCGAATACGTCTGCGCCAGAAAATGATTGATTAAAATTTGAGACATTTGCTACATCCCAAGAGGAGATATCAGAATTAAATAAATCTGCATTGTCAAACATTCTGTACATGTCTGTATTACTAGATACATCCCATGATGAAAGGTCTTGATCAAAAACGCGTGCCTGCAAAAACATTTCTCTCATATTTCTTACATTGGAAACACGCCATGCTGATATGTCTTGGTTAAAGTTCCAGTTTGTATGAAACATAAAAGACATATCCTCAACATTAGATGTGTTCCAAGTTGAAATATCTCCGTCAAAATTATTGGCTTCTCTAAACATGCTACCCATGCTTGTGACATTAGATGTATTCCAACTATTTAAATCTTGGTTAAAACTTAAAGCATGAAAAAACATACCAGCCATGTTCGTGACATTTGATACATCCCAACTATTTAAAGGTTGATTAAAGGATTCGGCACTCCTAAATGCACTGCTCATGTTAGAAACATTTGAAACATTCCAAGAGGAAATATCTTGATTAAAAGATTTGGCCAAATAAAACATTTCTCTCATTGACGTAACTTTTGAAACATCCCATGAACTAATATCCCCATTGAAATTTTTAGCTCCAGAAAAAACGAATTCCATATTCGTAATATTAGAAGTATTCCAATTATCTAAATCTTGATTGAAGGAATCTGCACCAACAAACACATTCTTTAGACTAATTACCTTAGAAATATCCCAATCATTTAATGGCTGATTAAATGAATCTGCATTGTAAAAAATCTCTTCAATATCTGTAACATTCGAAATATCCCAATCACCAATCGGTTGATTAAAAATATCTGTTCCCGAAACAAAACCCTTTAGAGATGTAACATTTGAAACATCCCACTTTGAAATATCAGAATTAAATGAATTCGCATTAGTAAACATAGAGTTCATTGTGGTAACAGATGATACGTCCCAATTACTAACATCTCCACTAAAGGCTTCAGCTGAGGCAAAAGTGTAAGACATGTCACTAACACTAGAAACATCCCATTTACTAATGTCTTGATCAAATTCAAGCGCAATCATAAAAAGTCTAGACATATCAGTCACATTAGAAGTGTTCCAATTATCCAATGGCTGATTGAATACTTTTGCCTCGTAAAACATGTGCGTCAGAGAAGTGGCTCTAGATATATCCCAATTATTTAATGGCTGATTAAATGAAATTGCCGTTGCAAACAATAGATTAAAATATTTGATGTTACTTACATCCCAATCGTTTAAAGGTTGATTAAATGCAATTGCGTTATTAAAAAAACCACCAATTCCAGGTGCAAAATTTAAACTGCCATATCCTCTTTGCTTATAAACTGCATCATTATCAACCCTTGATATATCCCATGAATTTACCTTTTGATTAAAATATCTTTGGTTACTAAACATTCCAGTAAAGTCTTTTACATTAGAGACATCCCAAGAGGAAACATCCTGATTAAAATTCCCACCGCAACCATTACATAAAGGGTCAATCAAAGATGTTGAGATTCCGGGAGTGTATTCAGCTGAAGCACTAAACATATATCTCATATTAGTGACATTGGAAACATCCCAGTTAGAAACATTACCATTAAATGCATCTGCATCTCGAAACATATAAAACATATCGGTTACCTTAGACACATCCCAGGCGGTGTAGGTTACCCCATCTGAATTTGTCACTTGCTGTGTATTAATATCTTGATTAAAAACAGAAGCTCTAGCAAACATTTCTTGCATGGATATAACATTTGAGGTATTCCATTTGTCTAGTGGCTGATTAAAACTCGTCGCAAAATTAAATAGACGATACATATCAGTAACATTTGAAACATCCCAATCATTTAAATCATCATTAAATGTAGATTTTTTATAAAATAATTCTGACATATCAGTAACCTGTGAAACATCCCAGTCTGAAATATGCCCATAATAAGGGTTATTATCGGCGTCAGTAAATTGAGCTTGGTTAGGATTTGCTATCCACTGATCAACAGCTTCATAAATACTATTATTGGTTAATGCATCCTGAGAATACATTGCGTGGGGGATCAAAATAAGTAGAATCAGCAGATTTTTCATGAAAACAGTGTTTGATCAAAAGTATTAAAGTTGAGTTCTTTTGAGTTATGTAGTTGAGCCAATAATAATTGCTAATGATGCAACAATTTCCATGTAGTTAAGCACTCTCCAATGAATAGACTCAATATACCAACATACAATTTTAATTATTGATTTTGATTTGTGCTGCCTTTTTTTAAAAATATACTCATCGAGTTATTCGTTTTTGGTGTGATGTGCTTTTTAATTATTATTCACTATATGTGTTTTAATCCTCTGCAAATGTTCCGATTCGTTAATTGAAGAAGACAGCTAAGGGGTAAGTAGTATTTTATTTACTTCCATCCTGAAGCTATTCATTTCTAACTTCACTTGAGATTCTGCCAAATACGTAGATATTGATTTCTTTGAATAGAACCTGCCTCTTAAAAATGACCCATCAAACCTTAGAATAGTGCTGCAGTTTCTTTCAATATGGGGAGCGAAAAAAGAAAAGGTCAGCAAATTGCTGACCTTTTTTTATGCCTTAGTGGCATTAGCTTGACTTTTCTTTAAATGTGAGTTTACTCTTAATACTGAAAGAAAGATTAAATAAACCCAAGGACCTCCATGAAGCAACAGATCAAAGTAGTCCATAGGCTGCATTCCGGATGCACCCCCTAAAACCCATCTAATTTTACCTACTAAATGAGGCTCCGGCACAAAAGGCGCTAAACCCAAGGTTAAACTCAATATGAGTGCTAGTCGAATCCTATTGTTATCGGCTTTCATAAAAGTCATTTATAATGGTTACGCATACTTTTATGCAGCACTAAATCTATTCCAAGCAGAAATTCCACCTTCCAAATTATAAAGCTTTTCAAAACCCATATCGCCCATTGCCTTACAGGCATTGCCGCTTCGGTTACCACTTCTGCAGTATACCAAATAGGTTTTTGATTTATCTAATTTGGCAACCTTCTGTTGAAAAGAAGGATCAAAAAAGTTAATCATCTTATGTCCAGGAACAGCACCATCATTTAGTTCTTCAGGAGTCCTTACATCTAAAACAACACTATTTTTTTCCCTCATTAATTCAGCAAACTGAGCTGCACCAACATTTTCGTATTTCTTATTCGTTTTAAATATTCCAAACATATCTATCGTACAATTAAGTTGAAAAGAAGAGTTTATGAAATGCCGCTTCTCAACACTGTTTAATTATTGAATCAATTTCTTTATTCTGACGGCAAGTAGCACTCAAATAAAAGATCAAATGGTAACAAATGTTACCTTCATGATGAAGGAAGGTATTTTGATCAAATACTTTTTACAGACTTTCGTTAACTTCACATCATGCAAAGATTCGTTCTGCTCTTATGTCTTGTTTTTGGTTTATCTTCCTGTGGAGGATTGGACCAGGTATTTGCTCCTGCAAAACAAGAAAAGGATCCAACTAAGCCCAATATCACACTTGATGGTGATAAGCTTGATAGCGCTGATACTATCCCTGATGCTGACTTGAAAGAGAAAAAGAATTTCTACTATGGCGAAAAAACCAAGAAAGCCTTCACGCGTAAAGAAGGCCGTACTTCTATAACCTTTGAGTTATTTAACATCATTAAAGAACCGGTGAAAGTTGACAACTATGTAAGACAAATCTACTATCACGACAGTCAGAAAGGAGAAGTAGTTGCCGTAACGGGTAGAGGACAGACCATAGAGAGAGTGCTTCACGGACCCTATAAGAAGACTATTAATGAGAATGTGGTTGAAGAAGGCATGTACCGCTATGGCGCTAAGCATGAAACTTGGATGTACCAGAAAACGGATTCGATACTCTACGATAAAAGGCATTACACCAAAGGATGGTATAGAGATTCGGAAATCGTTTACTATGACGAAGATCAAAAAACTAAGATCAAAGAAGTAATCCCTTACCAATATGGCAAGAAAGAAGGAGAGTACTACCTATTCTTTCCAAGCGGAAACATTGCAGTAAGAGGGAGGTATGAGTTTGATAAAAAAGTGGGTGTCTGGGAAGAGTTTCACAACTTCCCTCGCGTAGTAAGAATTAAAAAGGAAATACAATACCCGCCTGAGTTTCACCTCAAAAACTTCAATGCCTATGTTCGGAAAGAGTGGAATAGAAATTCAACCCCTACTTATATCGCACCAGCAAAAAATCAATAAAAGGCATCTTTAAGATGTAATATCTCTTCTTCCGATTGATTACTGATGATTGCCACAATATCAAAACGGAGATCATCAGACCAGTCCACCTCCAACATATATTGTTCCGCTGCTCTTATGATTGCTGCCTTTTGAGCCTCGGAAACGAATGACTCTGGCTGGCCGAATATTCGGCTGCTACGTGTTTTCACTTCTACAAAAATCAAAAGCCCATCTTTCTGACAAATCAAATCAATTTCAGACTTCTTAAAGCGGTAGTTTTTTTCAACAACTCGATACCCTTGCCTTACAAGGTATTCAGCGGCTAAATTTTCTCCTTTTCTACCAAACGTTTGCATGGATATGAATGTGACGATCCTTAATTTAGGCATTAATTTCTGCTAACTTCGATTCCTCGAATTTTCAATAATAAATATGCTCAAATCCATTAACCCGACTCAGACTAATAGCTGGCATAAACTTCAGACTCATTTCAACGCAATGAGTTCAGTTCAAATGAAGCAGCTTTTTGATGCTGACCCTGAAAGATTCGATAAGTTTTCTGCTCAATTCAACGATATACTTATTGACTTTTCTAAGAACATTATCACATGAAACCATAGGCTTACTTGTTTCATTAGCGGAGGAATGTGATTTAAAAGAAGCCATTCAAAGCAAGCTTGATGGCCAACCCATCAATGCCACTGAAGGGAGATCTGTATTACATACCGCATTGCGAAACAAATCGGATAGACCGATTTTAGTTGACGGAAAAGACGTAATGCCAGATATCAAAGCAGCCTTAGCGAAAATGAAAATCTTTGCCGATAAGATAACCTCGGACAAGTGGCTTGGATATACTGGCAAACCCATCAAAAGCATCGTCAATATTGGCATTGGTGGCTCAGACCTGGGGCCTGTTATGGTGACAGAAGCCTTAACCCCTTATGCGACACATGGTATTAAAACCCATTTCGTTTCCAATGTAGATGGCTCACATATCTCAGAAGTTCTAAAAAAGGTAAATGCTGAAGAAACGCTCTTTATGATCGCTTCGAAGACTTTTACCACACAAGAAACTATGACCAATGCGCATACTGCTCGTACGTGGTTTTTAGATCAAGGTGCGTCAGAAAGTGACATAGCAAAACACTTTGTCGCACTATCAACAAATGCTCATTCTGTTAGTGAATTCGGCATTGATACTGCCAATATGTTTGAGTTTTGGGACTGGGTAGGCGGACGTTATTCATTATGGTCCTCTATCGGTTTATCCATAGCCTGCACAATTGGCTTTGACAATTTTGACGAATTACTAAGTGGTGCTTTTGAAATGGATGAACATTTCAAAAATGAGGCATTCGATCAGAATATCCCTGTGATCTTAGCCTTAATCGGGTTATGGTATGGAAACTTTTATGGTAGTGAATCTGAAGCGATTTTACCTTACGATCAATACATGCATCGTTTTGCAGCATACTTTCAACAAGGCAACATGGAAAGTAATGGAAAGTCGATTGGCCGCGATGGAAAACCAGTCAACTACCAAACTGGGCCTATCGTTTGGGGCGAACCAGGAACGAATGGTCAGCACGCCTTTTACCAGCTCATTCACCAAGGGACAAAATTAATTCCATGCGATTTTATGGCGCCAGCTCAAAGTCATAACACATTGGGTGATCACCATCCAAAATTGCTTTCAAACTTCTTCGCACAAACAGAAGCGTTGATGACAGGAAAGTCTAAGGTAGAGGTTGTCAAAGAGCTTGAGCAGCAGGGTAAGTCAAAAGAAGAAATTGAAGAATTGGCTCCATTCAAAGTTTTTGAAGGAAATAGACCTACTAATAGTATCCTATTTGAAAAACTCACCCCTAGAGTACTAGGTAGCTTGATCGCTATGTACGAACATAAAATCTTTGTTCAAGGTGTGATTTGGAACATCTATAGCTTCGATCAATGGGGCGTAGAACTCGGTAAAGTACTAGCGAAGCAAATCTTACCAGAATTATCAGGAAATGAGAAAGTTAGTAGCCATGACAGCTCAACAAATGGACTCATCAATACATATAAGAAAATGAGAACCTCATGAGCGAAAAGAGCTACCTATATCCGCTAAAATTCGAAACCATTTTTAAAGAGAAGATCTGGGGAGGAACAAAAATCAGAGACATTCTAAATAAGGACTTTTCTCCATTAAAAAACTGTGGTGAAACATGGGAGATTTCTGGTGTCCCCGGAAACCTAAGTAAAGTTTCTGAGGGGAATTTAAAAGGCCGTACACTACCTGATCTTATCTCTGAATATAAAGAGGACCTTGTTGGTTCTAAAGTATATGCACAGTACGGAAATGAATTCCCTCTCTTGGTTAAGTTTATCGATGCTGCCGAGGACCTTTCTATTCAAGTTCATCCAAATGATAAATTGGCAAAGGCTAGGCATAATTCGTTAGGTAAAAGCGAGATGTGGTATGTATTTCAAGCAGATGAGGGCTCTAAATTGATTAGTGGCTTTAATAAAGACACCAATCAACAAGAATACTTAGAATACCTCAACAGCGGTAGGCTCACTGACCTTCTAAACTATGAAGATGTTAAGAGTGATGATTGCTTCTACTTGCCAGCAGGTAGAGTCCACACTATTGGTAAAGGGCTTCTTTTGGCCGAAATACAACAGTCTTCTGATGTTACCTACCGTATTTACGATTTTGATCGAACTGATGATGAAGGTAACAAGCGAGAACTTCATACAGAGGAAGCGATAGAAGCACTAGACTATCAATCCCATTCTGATTACAAAACAAGGTATACTTCCTGCCTCAATGAGGTTGTTCCATTAGTCGAGTCTCAGTACTTTCAGACCAACCTTTTAGACTTCACTACTGGTATTATTCGAGAGCATTATGAATCAGACTCTTTTATCATATACACCTGCCTAGAAGGTGAAGCAGAAATCGTTACTCAGGGGCATAGCACAAAAATATGTATGGGAAATGCTGTTTTAGTGCCTCGAAAATTCCCAGAAGTACACATACGGGCTAAATCTGGTTTCAAAATGTTGGAAACCTTCATCCCTTAATCTACTTTTGAGTATGGCTGGAAAGAAGAATATGAAGATGTTCTCGGCCACGTTCTTAAGTATGAAAGACAATAGCGTGGTCAAGAAAGAGTTTCTTGCGCGTAATCACACCTCTGCTCAACGAAAAGCAAACAGACAGATAACGAAGTACGTTCGTGTATTGACTGTAGAAGCCGTTGGAGATCATGAGAAAGCGGCCTAATTTAGCGTGTATATGTGGCCCCGTGAACGCAATAGAACATGAGCATTCCTTCTAATAAGACAGTTGACGTAATTAATCTAGGTACTGATGACTACAAGCGTGTGTGGGATTATCAGGAAACAATATTCAAAAAAACGGTTGATCTAAAAATTGTCAACCGAAAGACTGAGTACCCGGAAAATCAAATTGCTACAAGCAACTATCTTATTCTTTGTGAACACCCTCATGTTTATACTCTAGGGAAAAGTGGTTCCATTGATAATTTGCTCCTTGACGATCAGGGACTGAAAGATCATAATGCCCAATTTTATCGAATTAACAGAGGCGGTGATATTACATATCACGGTCCAGGCCAACTTGTGGCCTATCCAATCTTAGACCTTGATAATTTCTTTAATGATATTCACAAGTACTTAAGGTACCTCGAAGAGGCTGTAATTATGACACTGGCCGATTTTGGCCTGCCCGCAGGAAGAATTGATGGATTAACTGGTGTATGGATTGACTTTGAAGAAGGTGCAAAAGACCCTCGAAAAATTTGCGCTATGGGTGTGAAGTCTAGTCGATGGGTGACTATGCATGGCTTAGCACTTAACGTAAGTACGGATCTCTCCTACTTTGGACACATAGTTCCGTGTGGAATAGATGACAAAGCAGTGACATCAATGAACAAAGAACTCGGTAAGCACGTAGACATGTCTGAAGTTCAAGAAAGACTAACCTATCACATTGCTGAAGTCTTCGAAATGGACATTACCAAATCCGATGCACTCTAAGAAACTCTACTCTTACATCCTGCCACTATTTTTTCTAATCGCAATCGTTAGTGCGTTCGGCCTAAGAGATCAAATCGTAAACAACCACTCCATTCATATCAGCTCCCATGATAAACATAGAGGTGTTTGCTGGGTAGGCGGCCCTGGCCTAGTTGATTCAACGATGCTTCTAGCCTTAGCCGAAAATAACGTCAACTGGATATCTCAAACACCATTTGGCTGGCAAAGAGGCTATAATAACCCTCAAATCGGAAATAACATTGGCAATGATAAAGCATGGTGGGGAGAAAGAGACGAAGGCCTCAAGTCCACTACTCGCATGGCCCGAAAATACGGGATAAAAACTATTATGAAACCTCACATTTGGCTTCGCGATAATGAAGGAAAATGGCGAGGAGAGATATCTATGAATTCTGAGGAAGACTGGAAAAAATGGTTTGCTGATTATGAAAAATTCATTCTACACTATGCCAAACTAGCAGAAGCAGAAAAAATGGAGATGCTGTGCATCGGTACTGAACTACATAAAACCTGTATCGAAAGAGAGCAGGATTGGAGACAACTCATTACGAAGATCAGAGCAGTATATTCAGGTGAATTGACATATGCCGCTAATTTTTCGGAGGAGTTTGAAGAGGTTGCCTTTTGGGACGAATTAGACTATATAGGCGTGCAAGCCTACTTTCCTGTAGCAACTAGCGAAAACCCTACATTGGAAGAAGCAAGACAAGGCTGGCAGCCACACCTAAAAAAGCTAGAAGCTTTTTCTAAAAAATACCAGAAACCAATTCTGTTTACTGAAGCTGGCTACAAGAGCACCAAAAACGCTGGAATTGAGCCATGGGTTTGGCCACAAAGACTGAGCGAAGAAGAGCGTCAAGATGTTTACTCCGAAAAAACTCAAGCTACGCTTTATGAAGCCATGTTCCGTGAGGTATTCGATCAACCTTACATTGCTGGAATCCATCTTTGGAAATGGTACCCTTCACAGAGGGAAAGGTCACAAAACACTTCGGAGAGACAAAGACAATTTTATAATATTGACTTCACACCCCAGGGTAAATTAGCTGAGAAAGTCATGTCAGAATGGTTTGCTAAATACAATCAATAACGTTTCAATTTCTATTTTTGTAGCATGAAGAAGGACATTCAAATGCCTAAAGTTACTGGTGTGAAACTGTGCATCGGAAAGAGTACAAATGAACTAGGAGAAAGTGAATGGTATGTGTACTTAATCAACAAGAACCTGATTGAGTTGACCGATGTCATGGTTGTATCCAAGGGCTACGAAAGCGATGACAAGGATGCTCGCCAAACTTCAAAGTTAAGGCACATGATCAAACAGGTGGCACCACAAAGCGCAGCAAAAGTAGAGGCCATTAGCCCTGAAGTATTCTCCTTTTACAACGAGTTTTGGGTGAGCTATTACATCATTAATGAACTGTTCGACAAGAAGTTCATTGTTGCACCTTTTCAAGAATTTGAACTCGAGACAATAGAAGAAATTGACCTAGAAGGCCGTTTAGCGACTTGACTTCATGTGATTGTTCTCATATATTGTGTGAACACACATGAAAGACATACACAACATCTTGTTTCTAGACATAGAAACTGTACCCGTATATCGGAGTTTTGATGAACTCCCAGATCGTTTTCAATCCCTTTGGATTAAGAAAGCAAAATTCCTCAGAGACACGGATGACCGCACACCCCAAGAGCTTTACGAAAGGGCAGGAATCTATGCAGAATTTGGAAAAATTGTCACCATAGCTGTTGGCTATTTTGTGCCTCAAGAAACTGAGGTGTTAAACTTCAGGATCAAAGCTTTCGCTAACCACGATGAAAAGGCTTTACTTGAAGATTTTTCAGTATTACTGAACGAGCATTTTAACACCCAGAAAGTTCGATTATGTGCGCACAACGGAAAGGAATTCGACTTTCCATATATAGGAAGACGTATGCTAATCAATCAATTACCAATACCTGAACCCTTAAACTTAAGCGGTAAAAAGCCCTGGGAAGTTCCACATATCGATACCATGGAGTTATGGAAATTTGGTGACTATAAGCACTTTACCTCCTTAGACCTTTTGGCAGCGCTATTTGATGTTGAAAGTAGTAAGGACGACATTGACGGAAGTCAGGTCTATAAGGTTTACTATCAAGAAAATAATTTAGAAAGGATTGCAAAATACTGCAAAAGAGACGTGATGGTACTGGCTCAAGTGTTCATGCGATTGAATCAAATGCCCTTGATGACAAAAGATGAAATCACCATCCTTTAAAGTGCTCGTGTATAGACGATTTACTCTTTTTTATTTCTAATTTTAAACTAACTCGATACCTCCTTTAATGGCTAAAAAGCGAAAACCTCAACATAAAAGAAAATCAAATAACCAAGCTGGTGGCAGCCCAAAAAGAGTAGAGCCTCTTATTGCCGATTTCCTTGGCCAAAACCCTGGGAGAGGTTATCAAATCAAACAAATATTAAAAGGACTTGGCGTTAGAGATGTCAAGTCAAAGAAACTCGTTACCGATGCAATCTTCAGACTAGAAGACATCGGCAGCATTAAAAAACTGCGCAACGGCTCATTCGCGATGGACGCGACAGACATGAAGACTATGACCGGAGTTGTAGATAATGTAAACGCTCGCTTTGGTTATGTCACCCTAGATGATATTGACGAAACCGAAGACATCTTCATCTCTGTCAATGATCTAAATGGTGCCTTAGATGATGATAAGGTAAAAATTACGCTTAAGTCAAGTCGACATGGCAAACATCGAGAAGGTAGGGTTGTAGAGGTTTTAGAAAGAAACAGGCAAGAGTTTGTTGGAAGACTGGAAATGTCCACCAGGTATGGTTTCGTCATTCCAGATTTCCGAAAGATGTTTCATGACATCTATGTTCGCTTCGAAGACCTAAATGGTGCTAAGCACAACGATAAAGTCATTGTTAAAATCACCGAATGGCCAGAGAGAGATAAGAAACCTGAAGGCATTGTGACCCGTGTACTTGGAAAAGCAGGTGAACATAATGCAGAAATGCATTCAATCATTGCCGAGTTCGGCTTACCCTTAGAATTCCCCGAAGGCATTGAAGCAGAAGCCGAAACCATCTCAGACAAAATCACAGAAAAGGAAATAGCTAAGCGTAAAGATTTTAGAGGAATCACCACATTCACTATCGATCCATTTGATGCAAAAGACTTTGATGATGCCTTATCCATAAAACCTTTGCCTAATGGCAATACTGAAGTAGGCATTCATATTGCAGATGTAACGCATTATGTGGCGCTCAACACATCCTTAGAAAAAGAAGCTGTGGAAAGAGCCACTTCGGTGTATCTGGTCGATAGAACGATACCCATGCTACCCGAAAGACTTTCGAATGGACTTTGCTCTCTTAGGCCTGAGGAAGAAAAACTTACCTTTTCGGCAGTTTTTGAATTGGATGATAGTGGTGACATCAAAAAGGAATGGTTCGGAAGAACTATCATCTATTCAGATAAAAGGTTCAGTTATGAAGATGCGCAAGAAAGACTTGAGTCAGGCGAAGGAGATTTTCATAAGGAAATAAAAGAACTAGATGTACTCGCCAAGAAACTACGTAAGAAACGATTCAATAATGGAGCCGTCAACTTTGAATCTGTAGAGGTGAAGTTTCTGCTTGACGAAAAAGGCAAACCACTAGGCGTAATTCCTAAAGAACGCAAGGATGCGCATATGCTTATCGAGGAGTTTATGTTAATGGCAAACAAGCGCGTTGCTGAGTTCGTTTTTAATAAAGTAAAAGCCAACCCATTGACTTTTGTCTACCGGTCACATGACAATCCTGACCCTGAAAAGCTTGATACTTTCGCCACTTTTGCCAAACGTTTTGGGCACCAAATGGACTTTGAAAAGGGTGGTGTCTCCAAATCACTCAACGGACTAATTGGTGAGATTGAAGGAAAACCTGAACAAAACGTTTTACAACAATTGGCCATTAGAACCATGGCAAAGGCTAAATATACTACAGACCCAAAAGGACATTTTGGGCTTGCGTTCCCTCATTATACACACTTCACGTCTCCCATTAGGCGGTACCCAGATATGATGGTGCACAGATTACTTCAGCACTATCTCGATGGCGGTAAATCAGCCAACCAGGAAGAGTATGAAGAATTATGTGTTCATGCTTCAAGCCGTGAAAAACGCGCAGCTGATGCCGAACGCGCTTCAATCAAATACAAGCAAGTTGAGTTCATGTCTTTGGTTGAAAAGAAAGACTTCGATGGCCTTGTGAGTGGCGTAACAGAGTGGGGAATCTTTGTTGAGATTACCGAGACTAAGTGTGAAGGAATGATCCGAATTTCAGATATGGATGACGATTATTACGAATTCGATGAACAAAACTACCGAGTGATTGGTAAAAGAAACAAACGAATGATAAGCCTAGGTGATAAAGTGAGTGTTCGGGTAAAATCTACCGACATTGATAGGCGAACCATTGATCTAATTTTTGCAAATAATGACTAATAACCTTCAGGAGCTCGTCAACCAAATCAATAAGAGACTCGAAGAATTACAATACGGGACCGAACCCAATGAGCTTTACGATCCCATTAGATATATTATGTCTTTGGGCGGTAAAAGACTTAGGCCAGTGCTAGTACTTCTAGCTTACAGGCTATTCAAAGAAGATCACGATCAAATTCTTGACCAAGCGATTGCCGTAGAGGTTTTTCACAACTTCACATTGATGCATGATGACATTATGGATGATGCTCCCCTGAGAAGAGGACAGCAAACTGTACATGAAAAGTGGAATCAGAGCACTGCTATTCTTTCTGGAGACGTGATGATGGTTAAGGCATATGACATGCTAATCGAGGCAAATGTCGACCTCAAACAAATCATCAAAGACTTCAATGCTTGTGCCGCTGGTGTTTGCGAAGGTCAACAACTAGATATGAACTTCGAAGACTTACCAACAGTATCGGAGGATCAATACGTTAATATGATCAGGTTAAAAACTGCGGTGCTATTAGGCTACAGTCTAAAACTAGGCGCCCTGTTAGCCAATGCAACTGACGCTGAAGCCAACGCGCTCTACGAGTTTGGTGTGGATTTAGGAATCGGCTTTCAGCTGAAAGACGACCTGTTAGACGTTTATGCCGATCAAGCTAAATTCGGGAAGCAGGTAGGCGGAGATATCATCTCGAACAAAAAAACTTTTTTACTCCTCAAAGCTTTGGAGCTCGCTAACTCAGAACAGTCCAAGCAACTGAATGATTGGATTGAAAAGAAGGATTTTGACGCTGAAGAAAAAGTTGAAGCCGTCAAGCATATCTATAATGAAATAGGCATCCATGAGCTAACTATGGAGAAAATGAATGAGTATTTCCAAAAGGGTTTTGACGCGCTTGGAGAAATCAAAGTAGCAGAAGAAAAGAAAAAGCCGTTAATTGAGTTTACTGATTACTTAATTAACAGAGACAAGTAAATGGAAATCACTTATGGGTTAATGGTGGCAATTGGGCTTATAACCTACTATGCGTGGCAGCGTCCGGAGGTACACCGCAAGCTCATGCTTAATCCTTATGCCACCTTTCACGAAAAGCAATTCAGCCGATTAATCACCTCTGGCTTTGTGCATAATAATGGGATGCACCTATTCCTAAATTTATTCACACTTTACTTTTTCGGAGGAGCCATTGAAAAAATCTTCATGGTCTATTTTGGCAATTCCGGTGCTTTCCTTTATCTCCTACTATTTCTTACAGCAGTCATTGTCGCTAACATTCCAACTTTACTCAAGCACAAAGACCACCAAAACTATAACTCGCTGGGTGCATCAGGCGGTGTTTCGGCCCTTGTAATGGCCTTCATACTTTTCGATCCACTCCAAGACCTTTGCCTATATGCGATACTCTGTCTGCCAGGCTATGCACTAGGTGCACTCTTTATCGTTTACTCAATAGTCATGGGCAAGCGTGGGGCAGATAATATTAATCATGATGCACATTTATATGGAGCGCTTTATGGCGTGCTTTTTATTCTGATTTTAAAACCATCGATTTTTGAGCAGTTTGTAAACACGCTTTTTTAAAAACCTCCTTAAAACCATGAGAGTTACATTGCTATTGGTTTTTCAAACGTCACTTTTTTCATTCCTTTCATTCAGTCAAACAGTCGAAGTTGTTGACAAGATAAACTTGAAAATTAATGGCCATCATATATATAGACAAGACAAAAGTGTTCTTATAACTGCATTTGGTCAACCTCTTAATATTGAACCTTACCTTAATGAAATAGAAGAAACTGGAGGTAACAAGTATGTCTATGATGGATTAGTAGCTTATGTCATAAGTAATCACGTTCAATCGATTGATATCACAAAAAACACCCACTCCATTACTTCCAATAACATAAGCATTGGAATGAACTTAAACACCTTACAAAGTTTATATCCTTTGAGCTATGCTGCCAAAGATTCTTACGGAATGTTCATAAACACCAAGAACTAAACAAGCTACTTAGCTTTTGCTGCCGTAAATGGAGTTATTACTGAAATAAATTTCGGAGACTACTAAAATTGACGCAATAGAGAAGCATTGCCTCAATACAAACCAAAAAACCCTGACGTTTCCGCCAGGGTTTCCAATATATCTATACTTGAGGCTTAAGCCTCAGCTATTTCTTGTGTTTCGAAAGGAACAACAGAAACAAAAGATCTGTCTTGTCTACCTTTTTTGAACTGAACTACACCATGTGTTAAAGCGAACAAAGTGTGATCTTTGCCCATTCCAACATTGGATCCTGGATGGTGTTTTGTTCCTCTTTGTCTAACTATGATGTTACCTGCAATTGCAGCCTGACCACCATAAATTTTTACACCTAGTCGTTTCGATTCTGATTCACGACCGTTATTCGAACTACCTGCTCCTTTCTTATGCGCCATGGTTCTTTCTTATTTAGAAATTTTCTCGATTAAAACTTTAGTGAATTGCTGGCGATGGCCATTTCTCACTTTGTAGCCTTTTCTTCTCTTCTTCTTAAAGACGATCACTTTGTCGCCCTTCACATGTCCGATGATTTTACCAGACACTTTAGCACCCTTAACTAATGGGGCACCTACCTCTACCTTACCTTCGTTGTCGAGTAACAAAACGTTACTGAACTCTACGGAAGCGCCTTCTTCGCCCTCCATCAATGGAGCATATACGAATTGGTCTTGCGTTACCTTGAACTGCTTACCTGCTATGTTTACTATTGCGTACATTTGAATGTTTTTCAAAAACGGAATGCAAAGGTAACCGAATGCTGGAAAAAAACAAACCAAACCTCGATCATAAAAGCAAGAGAAAATTCAATATTAAATTTTCACTTTTTTTTATGCCTTCAAACGACAAAAATTCGAATAAGTTTTAATGTAAGGGATCTCCTACAGACCTCTATATAACAGATAGTTAAGACGCTTTTATTACTCGATTACACAACTTGAATAACTAAAGTTTTAGCGTTGACTTTTCACCCAGTTTTCGTAATATTTGTTGAAGGTTACGATCCCAATAAACAACCTATCTTCTGGCCGAAGTCTTATTCGTAGAGAATCAAGGCTTTAACTAGAAACTCTTAAAAAATTTAGAGATTTCCTCAAAGGTTCGCCTTTGATTATGTGTGTTTATAGGAAGGAGTTTAACTCTTTCCGCGTGACTTGTATTATTTCGACCCCAATAACTAAAGATCAACATGAGTGAGCTGACAACAGCAGTGCAGGAGCCTTTACTGAAAGAAAACAAGAACAGATTCGTTCTATTCCCAATCGAACACGATGATATTTGGCAATATTATAAGAAAGCCGAAGCTAGCATCTGGACTGCCGAAGAGATAGATCTTCACCAAGACCTCTCAGATTGGAATGACAAACTCACAGAAGACGAAAGATACTTTGTAAAGCACGTCTTAGCTTTCTTTGCCGCATCAGACGGTATTGTCAATGAAAATCTTGCCGAAAACTTTGTAAACGAAGTACAGTATACAGAAGCAAAATTCTTCTACGGTTTTCAAATCATGATGGAAAACATCCATTCGGAAACTTATTCACTATTAATAGATACACTGATCAAAAACCCTCAAGAAGCCACAGAGCTTTTTAATGCGATCGAAACTTTCGATGCCATTAAGAAAAAAGCTGACTGGGCATTGAAGTGGATTGACTCTCCATCTTTTGCTGAAAGACTGATAGCATTTGCAGCTGTAGAAGGTATATTCTTCTCAGGTAGCTTCTGCTCAATCTTCTGGTTGAAGAAAAGAGGTTTGATGCCAGGTCTTACTTTCTCTAATGAGTTAATTTCTAGAGACGAAGGACTTCACTGTGATTTTGCGGTTCATCTGCACAACGAGCATTTGATCAACCAAGTACCTAAAGAAAGAATCAAAGAGATCATCATGGATGCCTTGGAGATCGAAAGAGAGTTCATTACCGAATCTCTTCCAGTTCGATTGATTGGTATGAATTCAGATTTGATGTCTCAGTACCTTGAGTTCGTTACAGACAGACTATTAGTGGAGCTAAACTGTGATAAAGTTTACAACTCGACTAACCCGTTTGATTTCATGGAAATGATTTCACTTCAGGGAAAAACTAACTTCTTTGAAAAAAGAGTTGGTGATTATCAGAAAGCAGGAGTTATGAAGGACAAAGACGATACCTCGGATTCACGAGCATTATCTTTTGATTCAGACTTCTAAAGAATTTTTTTTAATACCCCAAAACCCCAATAAATAATGTTAGTAGTTAAAAGAGATGGCAGACGAGAGTCGGTCAAATTCGACAAAATCACCGCCCGTGTCGAAAAGCTCTCCTATGGCTTAGACCCCAACTTTGTCGAGCCAATCGATGTAGCAAAAAAAGTAATTGAAGGCTTATTCGATGGTGTGAGCACACCAGAGTTAGATAATCTAGCAGCAGAGATTGCAGCAACAATGACGGTAAGGCATCCAGATTATGCTAAGCTAGCCGCAAGAATTGCAATTTCTAATCTGCACAAGACCACAAGCAAGTCTTTCTCCAATACCATGAAGAGGCTCTACACATACGTAGATCCTAAGACTGGTCAGAACGCTCCGCTGGTTTCAAAAGAAACTTATGGTATCGTTAAGAAAAATGCAGCTGTACTTGACTCAACAATCATTTACGATCGTGACTTCAGTTATGATTACTTCGGTTTTAAAACCCTAGAGCGTTCGTACTTAATGAAATTAGACGGCAACATCGTTGAACGTCCTCAGCACCTGCTCATGAGAGTTGCTGTAGGTATTCACGGTGAAAACCTCGAAAACGTAATAGAGACGTATCACCTCCTTTCTGAAAAGTGGTTTACACACGCTACTCCTACTCTATTTAATGCAGGAACACCTAAGCCTCAGCTTTCTTCATGCTTCCTGTTGACAATGAAGGATGACAGTATTGACGGTATCTATGATACTTTGAAGCAATGCGCAAGAATATCTCAGTCTGCCGGAGGTATTGGTCTTAGCATTCATAATGTGAGAGCAAAAGGATCGTACATCAAAGGAACTGGTGGAGTATCTAACGGTATCGTTCCGATGCTTAGAAACTTTGACATGACAGCACGTTATGTAGATCAAGGTGGAGGGAAACGTAAAGGTTCTTTCGCCATGTACCTTGAACCTTGGCATGCAGACATCTTCGACTTTCTTGATTTGAAAAAGAACCACGGTAAAGAAGAGCAAAGAGCAAGAGACTTGTTCTACGCCCTTTGGATTCCAGATCTATTCATGAAGAGAGTAGAAGCCAATGAAGATTGGACATTACTTTGCCCTAACGAGTGCCCAGGTTTATCTGATGTTTATGGTGATGACTTCGAGAAATTATACGAGAAGTACGAAAGAGAAGGTAAAGGTCGCAAGACTGTAAAAGCACAAGATCTTTGGTTCGAAGTATTAGAGTCTCAAATCGAAACTGGTACGCCTTATATGTTGTATAAGGATGCTGCCAACAAAAAATCAAACCAGAAGAATTTAGGAACGATTAAGTCGTCTAACCTTTGTACTGAAATTATCGAGTACACTGCACCAGATGAAGTAGCCGTTTGTAACCTTGCGTCACTTGCATTACCAATGTATGTGGATCAAGAAACTGGCACTTATGACTTCCAAAAGTTATATGATGTTACTTATGTAGCCACTAAGAACCTGAATAGGGTAATTGACGTGAACTACTACCCAGTACCTGAAGCGAAAAATTCGAATATGCGACACAGACCGATTGGTTTGGGTGTGCAGGGACTTGCTGATGCATTCATCTTAATGAGAATGCCTTTCGAATCACCAGAAGCGAAGAAACTGAACAAAGACATCTTTGAAACAATCTACTTTGCTGCAATGACTGCTTCTAAAGACGAAGCAATAGCTGACGGCCCTTATGAAACGTTCAAAGGTTCTCCGGTTTCAAAAGGCATCTTCCAATACGATATGTGGGGAGTGACTCCAGATTCAGGACTTTGGGATTGGGATAGCTTGAAGAAAGAAGTGAAGAAGCACGGTGTGAGAAACTCATTACTCGTTGCTCCTATGCCTACGGCTTCTACTTCTCAAATCTTAGGAAACAACGAATGCTTTGAGCCATATACCTCAAACATTTACACGAGAAGAACCTTGTCAGGTGAGTTCGTAATTGTGAACCAACACTTGATGAAAGACTTGATCAAGCTAGGCTTGTGGAGTGCGGATATGAAGAACAAATTGATCGCTGCACAGGGATCAGTTCAAAATATTCCAGACATTCCTCAAGACATCAAAGACTTGTACAAAACAGTATGGGAAATTTCTCAGAAAGCAGTCATTGAATTGTCAGCGGATAGAGGAGCATACATTTGTCAGTCTCAGAGCTTGAACATCCATATTCAGGATCCAAACTTTGGTAAGTTGACTTCTATGCATTTCTATGCTTGGAAGAGCGGCTTGAAGACAGGTATGTATTACTTAAGATCAAAAGCAGCCACTAGCGCTATCCAATTCACAGTAGACAAAGCAGCAGCAAGTATGCCAGCACCTACTGCAGCAGAGTTGGAACAAAAAGCTTCAGATATGGCTTGCTCTTTAGATGATCCTGACGGCTGCGAAGCCTGTGGTAGTTAGTAATATCGGGGTTGATTACTACTAACGTAGAAACCCTGGCCGGGCGGCCAGGGTTTTTTTATGCC
>JGI20156J14371_10001226_pt1 | contig 21313 bp, 20 predicted proteins | sample COG_06_FD_14371 | JGI IMG/M metagenome (IMG submission 14371)
AGCTTGGCTGAAAAGTACCTCGATGAGGAGACTATTAAGTTTGCTGATGTAGCGGGCAAGGGCGCGGGTCAGTTAACCTTTAACCAAGTCGCCTTAGAAGACGCTGGGCCCTATGCCGCGGAAGACGCAGACATTACGTTACGCTTGCATCAGGCGCTTTGGCCTCAGGTGTCGGCGGAGCTAACATTAAAAAACGTGCTTGTCGATATTGAATTACCCTTGGTGCCGGTTCTCTCGAGAATTGAGCGCGCAGGCGCCCTAGTTGATGACACTTTATTGTTTCAACAGAGCCAAGAGCTGGCGGTGCGGATTATAGATCTTGAGAAACAAGCATGGGAGCTTGCAGGGCAAGAATTCAACCTAGCATCACCCAAACAGTTGGGAGAGATCCTCTTTACAAAGCTAGAAATCCCGGTATTGAAAAAGACCGCCAAGGGTGCGCCCTCTACTAAGGAAGAGGTGCTACAAGAGTTGGCGCTAGATTACCCACTCCCAAAGGTGTTGTTAGAGCACCGAGGGCTAGCAAAACTCAAGTCTACCTATACAGATAAGTTGCCAACGATGATCAACCGAGCAACTAAGAGAATACATACCTCCTACCATCAATCAGGGACTGCGACCGGACGGCTATCGTCCTCAGATCCAAATTTACAAAACATTCCAGTGCGAAATGCAGAAGGCCGTAGAGTTCGACAGGCCTTTATTGCTGGACAAGGTAAAAAAATGGTGGCGGCAGATTATTCTCAGATTGAGCTGCGGATTATGGCACACCTTTCAGAAGACCCCAGTCTAGTTGCTGCTTTTGCAGCTGGGCAGGATATTCACCGCGCCACAGCAGCAGAGGTGTTTGCTACAGATCCAGATGCTGTGACAGCTGACCAACGTCGCAGCGCCAAAGCAATTAATTTTGGATTGATCTATGGCATGTCTGCCTTTGGTCTGGCGAGGCAACTGAACATTGGGCGTAAACAGGCTGCAGAATACATTGATACCTACTTTGATCGTTATCCGGGTGTTTTAAGCTACATGAACAATGTTCGCAGTAGTGCAGCCGAACAGGGTTATGTTGAGACATTTTTTGGGCGTCGGCTGTATCTACCTGAAATTAATTCACGAAACGGGATGCGTCGCCAAGCGGCTGAGCGCACGGCAATTAATGCGCCTATGCAAGGAACTGCCGCAGACATAATAAAGTTGGCTATGATTTCTGTGGATGATTGGTTACAACACAGCGGCTTGACCAGCGTAATGATCATGCAAGTCCACGATGAGCTTATCTTAGAAGTACCGGAACATGAATTACAACAAGTTACTGAAGGGCTGGCCCAAAGAATGGAAAATGCCGCTAGCCTTAAAGTTCCTCTGGTGGTCGACGTGGGAGTGGGCAATAACTGGGATGAGGCACACTAGCGGGACTATTTCCACTCTGGATACTCGGGAATACTAGAGTTTTGCTGTACCCACTTTGGTTTTGATGAACAAAAAATACTGTTATCAACAGGACGGGAAGGCTCATCATCTAAGGTGCCAATAGCAATAGAAAGTTGGTTTTTCTGGTGGGTGATTTGATAGTAAAGACTTGATCCACAAAGGCTACAAAACCCCCGCACCGCATTACTAGATGATGGATAAATTGTTAATAACTTTTGACCCTCCAGCCACCGAAAGTCTTTAAGCTGGACTTTTCCGTAGGTCGCAAAAGCCGCCCCATGAAATTTGCGGCACATCCCACAGTGACAATTAGTAATTTCAGGGCTGAAACAATCAACTTCGTAATTTATCTCGCCGCATAAGCAACTGCCGAACATGTGTGCCTCCTTCTAACAAGATTTTAGGAGCTGGTTTATTTAAATTAAACACACTTAGAGTAGCTGAGTTACTAAAAATAATAAAATATTGAAAATAAATTGAACTTCTCCACTAAACCCTGTCAAAGAATAGGCAAGTGATGATTGCAAATAATCTCCCCCGAGATAGAGAAGTAAAAGTAAGACCTGTAGTAAAGAGAAAAACCCTAACTCCCAAAAGAGTTAGGGTTTTTTTTGCGATATAGAAATGGTCTTAGGTCGCAACAAAGTCTGCTGACAACCAATGATTTAATTGAGCTTCTAATTCAGGTAATCCCAGTTTCTTGAGTGATGAAAATGTTTGTACTGTCAGCAAGGTTATTCCGGGGTCCATCTCGCGCAAAAAGCTCTCTACTTTTAACAGCGTACTCTGTGCTGGACCGCGTTTGAGTTTGTCAGACTTGGTCAACAAAATATGTACGGGCAACCCGGCTTGGGCAGCCCAGTTGAGCATTTGCCTGTCATAATCCTGCAAGGGATGCCGAATGTCCATTAAGAGAATGAGCCCCCCAAGACTTTTGCGGGCCTGCAGATATTCTGCCATATGTCGATCCCATTGAGCTTTCATTGCAACAGGGACTTTCGCATATCCATACCCAGGTAGGTCAACTAGCCGACGGTCTTCACCGAGCTGGAAAAAATTGATCATTTGAGTGCGGCCAGGCGTTTTGCTGGTTCGCGCAAGATTCTTGTTTCTAGTGAGTGTATTAATCGCACTAGATTTACCTGCATTTGATCGGCCTGCAAAGGCGACCTCACAGCCGACATCATCTGGACACTGCTTTAGTGAAGGTGCGCTCGTTATAAATTCGGCGGACTGAAATTTTATTGGTGCTATATCCATAGAAAATCGACGCTACTGGCTTAAGAAACTTATAGTATTGGTATATAATGCAACGCCTAACGTTTAAAGGCTACCATTCACAGGGTTCATTTGTACCTGTGAGGACATTCTACCGGATTGTGAAAATTGGATTAACCATGAAAAGAAGTATTTTAGCGATTGTTTGCCTAACCTTTGTGTTGCCCGCCACGCAATTGTTTGCAGCTGGAGATGCTGCTGCAGGAAAGAACAAAGTGATGATGTGTGCTGGATGTCATGGTGTTGATGGCAACAGTATGGTTCCTGCATTCCCCAAATTGGCCGGACTGGGGGAAAAGTACATGACCCAGCAGTTACGCATGGTCAAATCTGGAGAAAGAGTCATCCTTCAAATGACGGGTATTCTTAACGCCTCCTCAGATCAAGACTTGCAAGACATGGCCGCCTTTTATGATAGCCAAGATCGACAGATCTCGGGCGCTAAAGAGATTAAGTTAATCGGAATTACTGAGCCACAGGAAGCATTAGACTTCGGTGAAAATCTCTATCGCGGCGGTAATATGAAAACAGGTGTAGCAGCTTGTACCGGCTGCCACTCTCCCGCCGGTAATGGCAATGGCCCAGCAGGATACCCAGCGTTAGGCGGCCAGTATGCTGACTACATTGAAAAGCAGCTATTGGCTTATCGTCGAGGTGAGCGAGATAGTGGGAGTAATGCATTGATTATGCAAGGTGTCGCCGCAAATCTTAGCGATAAAGAGATAAAAGCTGTTGCGAATTATATTTCAGGGCTCAATTGATTCTAAAAGCCCCAGGGCGAGAATAAGGAAAATAGAATGTTTGAATGGTCTAAAAAAGTACTCATTATTACAATACTCCTGCCGCTGGCGTTGTCCCAAGTAGAGGCGCAAGAATATGAAGCTGGCATTGACTATGAGGTTTTACCTCAAGCAATTAGAACAGCTAACCCCAATAAAATTGAGGTTAATGAAGTATTTCATTACCTCTGTATTCATTGCTATAACTTTGAGGGGACCATTCACCCCTGGGCAGACAAGTTACCCTCAGATGTTGATTTTCAGCGCACCCCTGCAATTTGGCAAACTGCATTAGAGCCGTTCGCCCGAGCCTACTACACGGCTAAAGCATTAAAAGTCTCAGATCAAACCCATGTTCCTCTGTTCGAGGCTATACACGTTAAAAAACAACAGATTAGGTCTGAAGAAGACTTGACTAACTTTTTTGTCAAGCAAGGCGTAGATGCTGCTAAGTTTAGACAGGTTTACAGCTCTTTTGGCGTCAACAGCATGGTCAATCAAGCTAAGGCTCGCGCTAAAGGATATCGCACTCAAGGGTACACCTGAGGTCATTATCAATGGCAAATATAGAGTGACTACGCGCATGTCAAAAGGCTTTGATGGGATGTTAAAGGTTGCAAGTTTTTTAATCGAAAAAGAGCGCCAAGCAGCACTTTAATCTAACTCCCCCAGATTAATCAAAACATAGACCGCTATGCTTGTGCGCCAGTGGTCCTTCAGCGAGACCTTTGGTCAATATAACGTTCGTTTATGGGTACTAAGGTAAAACAAGTTTCCTTAATACGACCTAAATAGTAAACTACGCGACTTTTTCGCCAATCCTCTGATTATTGAATAACGATGGAAATTATTTTGAAACCGACTTTGAAACCGGCTAATCCAAACTTTTCTTCAGGGCCCTGTACAAAGCGCCCTGGCTATAGTGTNGAAAATCTNGACGTGACTACCTTAGGTCGATCTCATCGGTCAGCTATTGGNAAGTCAGCATTGAGCCGTGTCTGTTCAGAAACTGCTGAAATTTTGGGTTTNCCTGAAGGGTATCGAGTAGGTGTAGTACCAGCATCAGATACTGGTGCAGTGGAAATGATTATGTGGTCTGTACTTGGTGCGCGCCCAGTTGATGTTTGTGCATGGGAGTCCTTTGGAAGTGGCTGGCTGACGGATATCACCAAGCAGTTAAAGCTAGATAACGTAACGACCCATGTTGCTGATTATGGAGTTCTTCCGGATCTTACAAAACTAATCCTGATCATGATATTGTTTTTACTTGGAACGGAACGACGTCTGGCGTAAAAGTACCTAACGCAGACTGGATCAGCGATGAACGCAGCGGGCTGACTATTTGCGATGCAACCTCGGCTGTTTTTGCCATGCCGCTACCTTGGGAAAAGCTTGATGTGGTTACCTACAGCTGGCAGAAGGTACTCGGTGGAGAAGGAGCTCATGGTATGTTAATTCTGAGTCCGCGGGCGGTTGAAAGGCTTGAAAATTACATGCCTCCTTGGCCGATGCCAAAAATATTTCGCATGACAAAAGCAGGAAAGCTCATTGAAGGTATTTTTAGAGGGGAGACAATTAATACTCCCTCGATGCTTTGTGTTGCCGACTATTTGGATAGTCTTAGCTGGATCAAATCCCTTGGCGGACATCAAGCAGCGGTGGCTAAATCTGAGGCTAATTTAGATGTTATTAGGGCCTTTGTTGAACAGCACGACTGGGTGCACTTTTTAGCAAAAAATCCACAACAAATATCTAATACTAGCGTTTGCCTGACCCTAGATTTAGATCCAGATCAGGTGAAAAAAATTGTTAAAGTCCTTGATGAAGAGGCTGTTGCTTTTGACATTGGAGCCTATCGGGATGCTCCTGCAGGGTTGAGAATTTGGTGCGGAGCAACAGTGGAAGCTTCCGATTTAGAGGCGCTGATGCCCTGGCTTCATTGGGCATATCAGCAAGTTAGCCAATGAGCCTTAGCGAAACTAGTACACTAATTAAATTGATAATAATGAGACTAAACCATGTTTAACATTCGCACTTACAATGCCTTGTCTGCTAAAGGACTAGAACGTTTCTCTAATGACAAATATATCGTTGGTGAAGCTTGTGAGGCGCCCGAGGGTTTTATGCTCAGGAGTCAAAAGCTTCATACTGAGGCTGTTCCAGATAGTTTGTTGGCAGTTGCACGAGCTGGTGCGGGGGTTAACAATATCCCTGTAGAACAATATACAGAGCAAGGTATTGTTGTTTTTAATACTCCAGGTGCAAATGCAAATGCAGTGAAAGAATTAATCGTTGCGGGATTGCTTTTAGGTTCGCGAGATATCTATGGTGGTATGAGTTATGTCCAAGAACTAGATCATATGGACGACTCTGGCGAAATGGGGAAACTCTTAGAGAAAGAAAAGAAGCGTTTTGCAGGTTCGGAAGTCACAGGTAAGACCTTAGGTGTTGTTGGCTTGGGAGCTATCGGTTCTATCATTGCTAACTTAGCCTTAGATCTGGGCATGGATGTCATTGGGTATGATCCCGCGATTTCGGTTGAAGCTGCATGGCAGTTGTCCAGTCGGGTAGAGCGTATGGAGAGTTTGGAAAAGTTGTTAGCCAGTGCAGATTTTGTCACCTTACACGTGCCAGCGATTCCAGCGACTAAACATTTAATCAATCACGAAACGCTCAGTGGAATGAAAAGCACGGCTAAGATTCTCAATTTTGCTCGGGAAGAAATTGTGAATACAGATGACATGGTAGACGCCTTAGAGACAGGCAGCATCGCTGGATATATCAGTGATTTCCCAACGCCTGCCCTGCTTGGACGGAAAAACGTATTGTTGATGCCTCATATCGGCGCAAGTACAGCAGAAGCAGAAGAAAATTGTGCAGTCATGGCGGCTGATCAGTTAAAAGATTTTCTTGAAAATGGCAATATTCATAATTCAGTGAATTATCCGCCGACTAAAATGAGCCGTAACGGTGGCTCTAGAATTACCTTTAGTAATAACAATGTGCCCAAAGTCTTGGGTAGTGTCTTATCAATACTAGCAGACTCCGAGATTAACGTTGTTGATATGGTGAATAAAAGCCGAGGCGAGATTGCTTATAACATTATTGATGTTGAGGGTGATATTAGCACTCAACTTAAAGAGAAAATTGCCCAAGTTGATGGGGTAATGAGAGTAAGGTTATTGTAGGCTTGATCATCATTCGAATAGTTTAGCACGGACTGTTTTTCGGTAAGACAGGGGGCTGTTGCCAGACCATTGTCGAAATCTTGAGGAGAACCAACTTGCCTCGGGATAGCCACTATAGCTGGCCACATCGACAATTGATAAGTCTGTATTTTTAAGTAAATCACACGCGAATGCCATTCTTGTTTCAGTCAGATAGTTGTTGGGAGTACTGCCAACAGCATTCTTAAATCGACGGTTGAATGTGCGGGTGGTCAATCCAAATTGCTTTGCTAAACTTGGAATAGCTATGGGCTTATTCAAATTATCCTGAATCCAGATCTGACTTTGTACGATGGCTTCGTCACTGTGTGGTTTTTGTTTCATATCGCTAAAATCANCGGGATTAGCAATATTTCGAATTTCGTGGAAAAAATTTCGCTGNGCTTGTCGAGAAATAACGCGTCCAAAATATCTCTCTACCTGATGCATCATTAACTCAGCCATTGCATTGATGCTAGCAGCACAATAGATATTACTATCTTGGGTTGTAAAATTTTCCCGATTTAGATGAACGGCTGGGTAGTCCTTCTGTAGAGCATCAAAGTAGTGCCAGTGAGTTGTTGCTAGTTTATTATCTAATAGACCAGCTTCGGCGAGGAAACAGACACCGGTGCCCACTGCAGTGATAGCGCTATTTTGCTGATGTTGTTGTTGGAGCCAAGGTATATATTGATGATGCTTTCGAACTACAGGTCTTGGGTTTCTCCAAAGTGCAGGGACATGAATTAAATCACTGGGAAAGACATTGTTAAGATTATGGGTTGGTGTTAATTCGAATCCAGATGAGGTTTGAACGGGAAGGCCATCTGCGCTAACTCTTCGAATTATCACTTCTTGTGTGGAATTGCGGTTTGCTTTTGCCATCGCTTGGGCAAAATTAAAAATTTCAGCTGCTAGGGTGCTGCTGGAAACAAGCATGTTGTCGCAAAGTAGCAATGTGAGATTAACGCCATAATAGAGCAAATTTAACATATAATGGCTAATTAATTAAATATAATGGCTAATAAACAAAAGAAATTAAGTAATATTACTTTTAGACTAGTCTTTTTAAAATACTAGAGACTTAATCGTATGACTGATGCACTGCCGGTAATTGTTGGTTTTGGGGGGTTTAACGCCGCGGGGCGCAGTTCTTCCCATCAAGCATTTAGGCGAATGGTTTTAGAGTCTTTACCCGTGGATCAACAGCAACAAACTATCGTTAGCTTAGCGTGCTTGATGGGGTTGGTAACAGCGGGGAGTGAAGGATATACAGATTCTGGCGGTGAGATTCTTGACGCAGCATTAGTGGCTGATAACTATAAGAAAGCCGTTATTGATGGCACCTTAGTACGCAAAATTGAACATTTTGACGCTGATAATTTGCTTGGCCATCGAAAAACAGATTTTTTAGATCACCAAGCTGTATTTGTAATGCTTAAACGTGATGTGCCCAAACAACTTCCTGAGGGTTGGAGTATTCGGGAGCTCAGTGATGGCAAAATTGAGGTAACCACTGCAGGTACAGCAGAGTTTTTGGTTTCTTCACACTACGAACTTGCTGCTAAGGCGGCGGGACAGCTGCCACGAGGACTCAAACTGTCAGACCACTACAATTCTCGGTTTCATCCACGAGGGTTACAAATGGCATTGCTTGGTGCCAGTGATGCAATTCATTCTATGGGTATTCCTTGGGACTCAGTGGTAGACAAGGTTAGTCCTGATCAAGTCGGTGTCTATTCTTCAAGCGTCTTTGGTCAAATCGATGAAGAGGGTATGGCGGGTTTATTTCAGGCTCGGCTGAAAGGAGAACGAACAACAGCAAAACAGGCTGCTCTGGGTTTAAATTCTATGCCAGCTGATTTTGTCAATGCGTACATTCTCGGAAGTGTTGGCCATACTGAAGCTACAACAGGAGCCTGCGCTAGCTTTCTTTATACTTTGCATGGAGCTGTTCGAGATATTCGCAGTGGACGACGACGTATTGCGATAGTAGGTAATGCAGAAGCGCCAATAACACCAGAGATGTCAGAAGGGTTCTCCAATATGAGTGCTCTTGGAAGCGACGATAATCTTTGCAAAATTGATAAGTCAGAAACCCCGGATTGGCGGCGGGCTAGCCGGCCCTTTGGTGAAAACTGTGGATTTACTCTGTCCGAGGCCACTCAATATATTGTGTTAATGGATGACCAGTTAGCAATAGAGTTGGGTGCTGACATTCACGGAGCCGTGCCAGAGGTATTCATTAATGCCGACGGGATTAAAAAATCTATTTCAGCGCCCGGCGTAGGTAATTACATTTCGTTTGCCAAGGCGGTTGCCGCTGCAGTAAATATTGTCGGTAAAGAAACGGTACAGAAGCATAGTTTTGTCCATGCTCATGGGTCTAGCACGCCAGCTAATCGGGTGACAGAGTCTGAATTGATTAGTCGCGTGGCGAAGGCGTTTGATATTACTCAATGGCCCGTCACAGCAGTGAAAGCCTACGTGGGCCATACCATAGCAGCGGCAAGTGGTGATCAGTTGATTTCTTCACTGGGGACCTTTAAGTATGGCTTGATCCCTGGGATAAAAACGGTTTCAGAGATTGCTGAGGATGTGCAACAGGACCAGCTTACTTTCGCTCTCAAAGATATCGATGTTAGTGCAGAACCAATGCAAGTAGCCTTTATTAATTCNAAAGGGTTTGGCGGTAATAATGCGACAGCGGTTGTCCTGTCGGCAGATAAAACCAATGCTATGTTAGCGCGCCGNTATGAATCTACTTTTTCTGAGTATCTAACTCGACGTGAGCNCACTCGTCAATGCGCTAANGATTATGCTGAGCAGGCCGATAGAGGAAGTTTAAACGTTATCTATCGATTTGGTGAANACTTGATTGATGAGAAATCAGTATCTATTACAAATCAGGGTATTAATATCCCAGGATTTAGTCGTGAGATCGAATTTAATGTTGAGAGTTCTTGGCAGGATATGCAGTGAAGCGCTTGAGCCGAGCGATGATATCTGAGTCAATTTTACGCCCCTGATTAATAAGTGCCTCGGGGTCTGGAATTGCCCCTTGCATAATATTTAATGGTTGGTTATTGCCACTTCTAATAACAAGTGTACCGCCATGCACAGCAATAACCGAACCTGACGTTGGATCCAGTATAGGCCCGCCGGAAGCCCCCCTCCCAGCATCACAGTTGTGCAAGAGCAAAAGGTTGTTGGCAAATTTCTCTGAAGAAAACTCTCGACAGTCATCACTGACACTAATGTGGTCTTGATTTTGATTATAGCCAATTAACTGCAGCTCATTATCGGCGTCTTCCTTTGCCTGCAGCATTAAGCCAGAGCCCCTTAACTTTTTCTTTAGAGCAATAAAAACAATGTCTTGGGTGGCTTGTTGGATCTTGTCACTTGATTGAGGTTCAAAATTATGGGCAGAGATCTTAACAAAGTCGATAGAGCCCAAGCGCTTTCCCTGTGGTCGATAAACGCATGTTTCAAATAGAATCCCTGTGTTTTTGTGATAGATCACATGGGCCGCTGTTAGGATAATTGAGGTAGCATTTGATTGTGCGATAGGGGGTATAGAAAGGTGAGTTGCAGTGCCTCGGAGAGCACCATCACAATATATTGTGCCTACCGATTGTAATATTTTTCTGGGCGCTAATTGACGCTGATCTTCAATGCCATTCTGTGCATCACCGTCCCCAAAAATAGCACCAAAGGCGCTGACATTGAACATTAGGGCTAAGCATATCGCGCTGTTTAAGCGCAATCTAATGAAACCTCCTTCATGGCGCACACATCTTTTACTTGTTAGCATCATTGATCTGATCAGCCCATGTCTCCCCACAGAGATTGCATAATGCTAATAGCCGCTAGTGGAGCTGTTTCAGTTCGTAACACTCTTGGACCTAACATCAGAGGGTTGTAGCCTTGGTTTTCAGCCAAGTTAATTTCATGATCAGATAGCCCACCCTCTGGACCTACCAGTAGAATGACTCCTTGATTAGGTTTGTCCATCGCGCACAACTTTTGATCTGTGCGATGGTGCAAAACTATCTTTAAGCCCTCTAAGTTATGTTCAAGCCAAGATGAGAGAGTAGAACAGCCATGAACAGTTGGAACAATATTACGATGAGATTGTTCGCAGGCACTGATGGCAATTTGTTGCCAATGGTTTTGTTTTTTCTCTAATCTAGGGCCGGATAACTTCACCTCTGTACGCTCTGTGAAGACAGGTGTGATCTCACTAACACCGAGCTCTGTGGCTTTTTGTATCACCCAATCCATTCGCTCTCCGCGAGAAATGCCAATCACTAAATGCACTTTCAGAGGAGATTCTCGATCTTCATACTTAGATTGGAGAACAGAAACAGTCGCTTGGTTTTTAGTCAGGTGGACTAGCTCCCCTTGAAATTCACCACCCTGCCCGTTAAATAAGACGACCGATTGGCCTTCTGACATGCGTAGGACTGATCCGAGGTAACGACTAGTGTCTTTACCCAAGTGAACAAGAGTATTAATTTTTAAAGGCTGTGCAGTATAGAGTCGCGGTACGCGCATGCTGAGTAATCCTTAATCTAGAAGCCAAGGTTACGATAAAAATGAGAATAAATCTGCCCTTTAATCTAAACATAAAAAACCCCTAGTCCCAAAATTGAAACTAGGGGTTCGAGAGTGTCACTACAAAAACTAGTACTTGTAGCTATCTCCTTTAAACGGACCTTCAACAGGTACGTTGATGTAATCAGCTTGCTCTTGGGTGAGTTTAGTCATCACACCGCCGAAACCATTCACCATGTGTCGAGCCACTTCTTCATCGAGATGTTTAGGAAGAACCTCAACTCGCAACATTTCAGCTTGGGTCGTTGCGTCTTGCGCCGCAAATTGACGCCCATACAGATCAATTTGAGCCAACACTTGGTTAGCAAATGAACCGTCCATAATACGACTTGGGTGCCCAGTAGCATTACCAAGATTTACTAGCCGTCCTTCAGCGAGCAAAAGAAGATGGTCATTGGCTGCTTTGTCACGATAAATTTTGTGAACCTGAGGCTTGATCTCTTCCCACTGCCAGTTCTCACGCATAAATGCCGTGTCGATTTCATTATCAAAGTGACCGATATTACAGACGACACAACCACTTTTTAGTGCGCTCAAAACGTCTGAACCACATACGTTGTAGTTACCAGTGCTGGTAACCAACATGTCAGTATTTGCGAGCAGTTCGGTATTTACGCCTTTAGAGACTTCCCCATCATTGTAAGTTGATACAATTTCAAAACCGTCTAAACAGGCCTGCATAGCACAAATCGGATCAACCTCTGTCACTTTAACAATCATGCCTTCTTGGCGCAGAGATTGAGCAGAACCTTTGCCCACATCGCCATACCCGACACTACAGCTTTTTTACCCGAAAGTAGATGGTCAGTGGCGCGTTTAATCGCGTCATTTAGGCTATGACGACAGCCATATTTGTTGTCGCACTTTGACTTAGTGACGGAATCATTAACATTGATGGCAGGTACTTTAAGTTCTCCTGACTCAAGCATCTCATAGAGGCGATGCACGCCAGTGGTAGTTTCTTCTGTAACACCATGGACAGAATTTAGTACTTCTGGATATTTTTGGTGTAACAGTGATGTTAAGTCGCCACCATCATCAAGAACCATGTTGGCATCCCAGGGTATGCCATTTTTCAAAACCTGTTGTTCTAGGCACCACTCATACTCTTCTTCTGTTTCGCCTTTCCAAGCAAAAACAGGTGTTCCATTAGCGGCAACAGCCGCTGCTGCATGGTCTTGAGTTGAGAAAATATTACAGGAGGTCCATCGTACCTCGGCACCTAAGGCTGTTAGCGTTTCAATAAGAACAGCGGTCTGAATGGTCATGTGAATACAACCCAGAATTCGCGCTCCAGCTAGGGGTTGTTCGGCACGATATTTTTCCCGTAGTGCCATTAGTGCTGGCATTTCAGATTCAGCGATAGAGATTTCCTTCTTACCCCAATCGGCAAGAGAGATATCGGCAACTTTGTAGTCGTCGAATGCAGTCATTGTGTAGTTCCTTATATAATATTAAAGCTAATAAACATTGTTTGTTGTTACAGTGCTTTTTTTAGAAGCGCTACTTTGTCGGTGTTCTCCCATGTAAAGTTTTCCTCTTCGCGACCAAAATGGCCGTAGGCAGCGGTATCTCGATAAATGGGCCGACGTAGATCCAACATCTGAATAAGACCGCTTGGACGAAGGTCAAAGTGCTCGCGAACTAAATTGGAGATTTCATCCTCTGAAAGCTTTCCTGTTCCGTAGGTATCCAAGCTAATAGAGGTAGGCTCAGAAACGCCTATAGCGTAGGAAATTTGAATCTCACAGCGATCAGCAAGGCCAGCTGCAACAATGTTCTTTGCCACGTAACGACCGGCATAGGCCGCAGAGCGATCAACCTTGGTGGGATCTTTCCCAGAAAAAGCACCGCCGCCGTGATGAGCCATGCCACCATAGGTATCGACGATAATTTTGCGGCCGGTTAGGCCACAATCACCCACTGGACCACCGATAATAAATTGACCAGTGGGGTTTATGTGATATTGAGTTCCTTCATGTAGCCACTCTTCAGGCAAAATAGGAGCGATAATTTCAGATCGAACCGCCTCTTGTAAATCGCCCAAAGAGATATCAGGAGAATGTTGGGTAGAAAGCACAACGGCATCAATAGCGACAGGTTTGCCTTGATCATAACGGAGAGTCACCTGACTCTTAGCATCGGGACGTAGCCAAGGAAGAGTGCCATTTTTCCGCACTTCCGCTTGTCGCTTCACCAACAGATGAGAGTAGTAGATAGGTGCCGGCATTAGGACAGCGGTTTCGTTGGTGGCATATCCAAACATTAAGCCTTGGTCTCCTGCACCAATATCTTTATTCTCGCCAGCATCAACACCTTGAGCTATGTCATTAGACTGTTTGCCAATGGCATTTAACACTGCACAGGTATTGCCATCGAAGCCGACCTCAGAATTGTCGTAACCAATATCGGTAATAACGTTGCGCACGACTTCCTCGAGATCAACATAGGTATTAGTTCTTACTTCTCCGGCGATGATGGTCATTCCAGTTTTCACCATAGTTTCTACAGCGACCCTAGAGTCGGGATCATCTGAGATGATAGCGTCGACAACTGCGTCAGAAATCTGATCAGCCATTTTGTCAGGGTGTCCTTCAGAAACAGACTCCGATGTGAATACATTATAAGTAGACATAAAATTTCCTTAAATTAACTTTTTTCTAAACTGAATTGGCGTAGTTGGATGCGGAATCCATTACGTTGTGTAAGATAAAGGCTACTGCCTTCTTTGAAGCCAGCGGCTTCAGCCCAACGGGTTAGAGCTTCAGGTTCGAAGCCAAGCCAGATTCACCGCAGGACTCTCTGGCCCATTCCTGATCGTGGGCACATAGATCTGTAATAATCAAAACACCACTTTTAGTGAGCAACTGAGCGCAATCACTAATAATTTCCGCAGGTGTTGGATTGTGGTGTAACACCATATTAAGGGAAACTAAATCATATTTAGTCCCTTGCTTTAAAGCCTGTTGGGTATCGCCAACAACAAAGGCTATATTTTGCAGCCCTTGCGTGGAGGCTCTCGCAATGGACTGCTCTAGCATTTCTTCAGAATTATCTAGGGCAGTCACCTTATCAAAGACAGAGGAAAGAGCTTTTAAGAACTGACCATACCCTGGGCCAATTTCTAGAGCGGACTGCAGGCCCGCGGTATGCCTTGGTAAAAATTCCTCAATACTTTCGCCATAGTCCGACCAACTGGCAATCAAGTCTTGATTTTGTTCGAATCGGTCAGCATTTTGATTAAAAAATGCCACCGAAGCTGCAGACCGATCTGCATTAATGGTAGCTAGGCGATTAGTGTAACCCAAGTCAAGAGCCGCTAAATCAATGGTCTGGAAAAGACTATCCTGCAGGCTTTGTAAATCAGGATCAGGGTTTAGCTCATTTCGGCGATAGAAAATAGAAGTACCCTCCCTGCGGGTTGCGACAAGAGACGCGTTGGCAAGAATTTTCAAATGATGACTCATCGCTGATTGGCGGATATCAAAAACACCGCATAATTCTAGAACTCCATAAGCATTTTGTTGCAATACTTTTAATATCTGCATGCGCAACGGATCTCCTGCAGCTTTGCATAAAGCAGTAACTGCGCTGGTGTCCGTAGCAGACCGGGACTCTTTTTCGAATTGAGCGTTTGAAATCATGGCGGCATGGTATCACGTAGGCTTTCTATATCAAAATATTTTTATATAACAAAAAGAACATAAGATTTTTCTTGGTTCTTTAAATATCCTGCATGCCAATAACGAATATCGGTTTACTGATAAGGCTGTGTGAGAGACAATAACGGAATCTAATTTCCCCTTTAGGAGTAAAAATTCATGGCCTCACGCAGAGACCTCGCTAATGCTATCCGTGCACTCAGTATGGACGCTGTACAACAAGCTAACAGTGGCCACCCAGGAGCTCCAATGGGGATGGCAGACATCGCCGAAGTACTTTGGAATGATTACCTTGTGCATAATCCAGCAGATCCTGATTGGGTTAATCGGGACCGCTTCGTTCTGTCAAATGGTCATGGTTCGATGCTTTTGTATTCCTTATTGCATCTAACAGGTTATGAATTACCCATTGAGGAAATCAAAAACTTTCGCCAGTTGCATTCAAAAACTCCAGGTCATCCGGAGTACGGTTATGCGCCGGGTGTAGAGACGACTACAGGGCCCCTCGGGCAAGGCGTCAGCAATGCGATTGGTATGGCTTTAGCAGAGAAGGTTTTGGCTGCTCAGTTTAATCGCCCAGGACACAATATTGTTGATCATCAGACCTACACATTTCTTGGGGATGGTTGCCTGATGGAAGGTATTTCTCATGAGGTGTGCTCCTTGGCTGGAACCTTAGGGCTCGGCAAGTTAATCGCTTTTTATGATGATAACGGTATTTCTATCGACGGTGAGGTTGAAGGTTGGTTTAGCGATGATACTCCGGCTCGCTTTGAGGCTTATGGTTGGCAGGTAGTTCCTGATGTTGATGGCCATGACAGTGCTGCGATTAAGGCGGCTGTCGAGGTAGCTCGAGGTGAGCCCAACAAGCCTACTCTAATCTGTTGCAAGACGATTATTGGATTTGGTTCTCCAAACAAGCAAGGAAAGGAAGATTGTCATGGTGCACCTTTGGGGGCAGATGAAATTGTACTAGCTCGCGAGCAACTGGGCTGGGCCCATGCGCCTTTTGAGATCCCTAGTGACCTCTACGAAGGATGGGATGCTTCCGCGAAAGGAGCTTCCGCCCAATCATCTTGGAACGAGCAACTAGATGCGTATCGAAAGGAGTTCCCTGATCTTGCCGTTGAGTTCGAACGACGCACAAGTGGCCAACTCCCGACTGATTTCGGTGAGAAAGCAGATGCTTACATTGCTGATTGCCAGGCTAAAATGGAAAAAGTAGCCTCTCGAAAAGCATCGCAAAATTGTTTAAATGCCTATGGTCCATTGCTACCTGAACTACTTGGTGGTTCAGCCGATTTGGCAGGCTCTAATTTAACTATCTGGTCTGGATCTAAAGATATCAGCGCGGATAATGCTGATGGTAATTATATTTATTATGGCGTTCGTGAGTTTGGTATGAGCGCAATGATGAATGGTATTGCTCTTCATGGTGGCTTCATTAATTACGGTGCTACTTTTTTAATGTTCATGGAATATGCGCGCAATGCTGTGCGAATGGCCGCTATTATGAAGCAGCAGAGCATATTCGTTTATACCCATGACTCTATTGGTTTAGGTGAAGATGGCCCGACTCACCAGCCAGTTGAGCAACTTAGCGCCTTGCGCTCAACCCCCAACTTAAACACCTGGCGTCCATGCGATACAGTCGAATCGGCTGTATGCTGGAAAAGCGCCATCGAAAATCAAAATGGGCCGAGTGCGCTTGTGTTTAGTCGACAGGGCCTTGCACCAATGCCACGAACTGACGAACAGGTTGCGGCGATTTCCCGTGGTGGCTATGTGTTGAAGAATTCCGCTGATCCACAGGCGATTCTTATTGCTACTGGCTCAGAAGTTGAACTAGCGATGCAGGCCTCTGACACATTGGCGGAGAAAGGTATTAGTACTCGCGTAGTTTCTATGCCCTGCGCTGAAATATTTTCAGCTCAAGGAGTAGATTATCGAGATTCAGTGCTGCCCCCAGCAGTGAGAGCAAGGGTTGCCGTAGAAGCATTACATGCGGATTATTGGCATAAATTTGTAGGCCTTGATGGTCGAGTAGTCGGTATGCGTAGCTTTGGGGAGTCTGCTCCTGGGGGCGAGCTAATGAATGAGTTTGGCTTTACGGTAGAAAACGTTGTCGCGAATGTCTTGGAGGCAATTGGCTAGTGTTACGGGTAGCCATTAATGGTTATGGTCGTATAGGGCGCTCAGTCTTGCGAGCTCTATACGAATCAAATGCCAGGCAGTGGGTTCAAGTCGTCGCGATTAATGAGCCTGCAGAAACCAAAACCATGGCACACCTAACACGTTATGACTCGACCCACGGAAGGTTTCCAGGGACAGTTGAATGGCAACAAGATAAGCTTGTGGTGAATGACGATGTCATCCAAATTTGCCATCAAGAGGATCTCAATCAGTTGCCTTGGGCGAATTTTGGTATTGATGTCGTTTTAGAATGCAGTGGAACTTTTAGCGATCGTTCAACGGCCGAAACTCATTTAAAGGCTGGTGCTACGCGAGTTCTTTTTTCTCAGCCTGCTGAGCCGAATGTTGATGCAACCATCGTCTATGGGATTAACCACCAGGTTTTAAGTGGGGATGAAACTATTATATCCAGTGCATCCTGCTCGACCAATTGTGTGGTGCCTGTGATTAGTGTCCTTAACGACTCTTTTGGCGTCGATGGCGGTGTGATTACTACTATCCACTCAGCAATGAACGATCAGCCAGTTATTGACGCTTACCATCATACGGATCTTCGCAAAACAAGAGGCGCAATGCAGTCTATTATTCCTGTCGATACAGAACTTGCACTTGGCATAGACCGTTTACTTCCAGAGCTAACGGGGCGATTTCAGGCGCAAGCAATGAGAGTCCCCACGGCAAATGTATCTGCAATTGATTTATCCATTATGCTGAATAACCAGGTTGATGTAGACGCCATTAATCGGGCTTTATCTAATGCCAGTGAGGGATATTTGACTGATGTCCTTGGCTATACTGAAGAGCCACTTGCTTCATGTGACTTTAACCATGACCCCCGCAGTGGAATTGTAGATGCTAGTCAGACTAGGGTGAGTCAAAATAAACTGGTTAAAGTGTTGATTTGGTTTGATAACGAATGGGGTTATGCCAATCGGATGTTAGATACTCTTCGCCATTGGTCCACATTATTTAAAACAGCCGGCTAAGACGTTACTAATAGAGATTGAAAATCCAAAAGGATGCAAGGTAAATGAAAGTAAAACTGATGACTGATCTAGATTTGAGGGGTCGTCGAGTACTCATTCGTGAAGATCTTAATGTTCCACTTAAAGAGGGCCGCATCACTAGTGCGGCGCGACTAAAAGCTGCGGAGCCCACCATTCGATATGCGCTTGATAATGGGGCGCAAGTAATTGTCATGTCTCATTTGGGAAGACCTGTGGAAGGCGAATTTAACTCTGAATTTAGCTTGGCTCCGATTGCCAATTATTTAGGCAAATTACTTGACCAAAAGGTACATCTCATTAAAGACTGGAGCGATGGGAGTATTGTCAGTAATCATCGCCTAGTGATGTTAGAGAATGTACGATTTAATATTGGTGAAAAAAGCAACTCAGATAGTTTGGCTCGGGCTTATGCTGAGCTTTGTGATATTTTCGTAATGGATGCTTTTGGTACAGCACATCGAGCCCAAGCCTCAACTCATGGCGTTGCTAAATATGCACCATCGGTATGTGCTGGACCACTTTTAGCGAATGAGTTAGATGCGTTAGAGCAGGCCCTAGCCAATCCAACAGCCCCAGTTGCAGCCATTGTTGGTGGCTCTAAAGTGTCCACTAAGTTAATGGTGCTGGAAAGCTTGGCAGATAAGGTCGATCAGTTGATTGTCGGCGGTGGGATTGCAAACACGTTTCTTGCTGCAGCAGGAAAGCCCGTGGGCAAGTCTCTTTTTGAGGCTGATTTAATACCCGCAGCTCAGGCGCTTATGTCGAAAGTTAATATCCCAATACCGACTGATGTTATTGTCGGTAAAGAGTTTTCTGAGACTGCAGAAGCTGTTATAAAGTTAGTCGATGATGTGGAGGAAGATGATATGATTTTTGATATCGGACCTGAATCCGCTAAAAAATTGGCTGAAATGATTACAACCATGGGCACAATTATATGGAATGGCCCTGTTGGAGTTTTTGAGTTCACGCAGTTTAGTCAGGGTACAGAAATACTAGCCAAAGCTATAGCCAATAGTGATGCGTTCTCTATTGCAGGTGGCGGAGATACTTTGGCAGCCGTTGATAAATATAATATTGCAGGACCAGGTGTCATATATCTCTACTGGCGGCGGTGCATTTCTAGAATATGTTGAAGGGAAACAGCTCCCAGCTGTTGCAATATTGCAGAATCGAGCGGAACAATGGGTTTAGAAATAGAGAACTTAAACCTGTAACTAGAATTACAGTGAAAGACAGAAAGGAGGTTGCCCATGGCGCTTATTTCACTTAGACAAATGCTGGATCATGCTGCTGAACATAACTACGGCGTACCTGCGTTTAATGTTAATAATCTCGAGCAAATGCGAGCTATCATGATGGCAGCGGATCAAACTGACAGTCCCGTCATTGTGCAAGCCTCTGCTGGCGCTAGAAAGTACGCTGGCGCGCCTTTCTTGAGACATTTAATTCAAGCCGCTGTTGAAGAGTGGCCGCATATCCCTGTGTGTATGCACCAAGATCATGGCACCAGCCCAGCTGTTTGTCAGCGCTCAATCCAACTTGGATTTACCTCTGTAATGATGGATGGCTCTCTAGAGGAAGATGGTAAAACCCCATCGAGCTATGACTACAATGTAGATGTGACGAAGCGGACTGTCGAGATGGCGCATGCTTGTGGCGTGTCAGTGGAAGGAGAGCTTGGTTGCCTTGGTTCTCTAGAAACCGGACAAGCTGGCGAGGAAGACGGCGTTGGTGCTGAGGGAATCCTTTCCCATGAGCAAATGCTCACAGATCCAGAGGAGGCAGCAGATTTCGTTGCAAAGACTCAGGTAGACACCCTCGCCATTGCCTGCGGCACGTCTCACGGGCCTATAAATTTAGTCGACCACCGACTGGCGATATCCTCGCTATTGACAGAATTAAAGCAATACACCAGCGCATTCCATCAACACACTTAGTCATGCATGGATCATCTTCAGTTCCACAAGATTGGTTAGAAATTATTAATAAGTTTGGTGGTGAGATTCCTGAAACCTACGGTGTGCCGGTGAACCAAATTTGTGAAGGCATCAAGCATGGCGTTCGAAAAATAAACATTGATACTGATTTAAGGCTTGCATCTACCGGAGCAGTACGCCGATTTTTAGCGGAGAATCCTGCGGCTTTTGACCCTCGCGCTTATCTCAAAGAGACCATCACCGCTATGAAAGACATCGCTGTGGCTCGATACGAAGCATTTGAAACCGCAGGAAAAGCTTCTAAGCTAGATGCTTTAAACTTGGAAACCATGACCGCTCGCTATCTATCAGGAGAGTTGGATCCCAAAATAAACTAAAATGGTATTGTTCGAGTAGCTCAGACAAAAATTTCAAAGGTTTTATTTCACACTGAGTATAGGGCTATCGACCAAGTATCCGAATAAAGTAAATCAGTATGAAAATTTATTATTGTCTGCTAATAATTCAATGTACTCAGTTAAGAATTCTGGCCGTGATGCTATAGCGGTAACTTCCTTAGATACAAATCGTGGAGTGTTAAACTTTAAATTTAGGGATTAAGTTTTACAATGGTCTCGGTTTATACTAGCTTGGAAATTTTTATATTCTGAGAGAGCATTGTTGGAAACAATTACTACTTCTAATATTTATGCCGTTGGATTGCCTCTTATAGGGATGCTTATTGCTCTCGAGGCGATCTATTCCGCTTATGGTAAGCATCATTTCTACAAGCTTAATGATACAGCTGGCACTTTGGGATTATTAGCAGGGAATGTAATTATGTCACTGCTCATTCAAAGCGCAGTACTAGTTTTATATTTTTCTGCATACCAGTTCAGAGCCTTCACGATTAATAACTTCATGCCCGTCTGGGCCGTTTGGCTTTTGACTCTAGTTATGATTGATTTTATATTTTATTGGTACCACCGTAGTGCTCATAGAATTAGGTTTTTATGGGCAATTCATATGAATCATCACTCCAGTATAGAGATGAACTTTTCTGTTGCATTCAGACAAGCTTGGTTTGGCCCTATTTCTAAGACTCCGTTTTATATAATCATGCCCCTTTTGGGTTTTGACCCCAGTATTACCGTGGTGGTGGCCCTTTTTTCAAGACTCTGGGGTGTATTGGGTCATACTCAGTGGGTCGATAAGCTCGGG
>JGI20156J14371_10001234_pt1 | contig 21193 bp, 18 predicted proteins | sample COG_06_FD_14371 | JGI IMG/M metagenome (IMG submission 14371)
TTGGGCCCCTTTGAGACTGATCTGTTGGTCGGTTTTGACAGCGTTGTGGTCAGCCCAGGAATCTCTTTGCAAGAACCAGCACTGGTTGCTGCACAAAAGCAGGGCGTCAAATTACTTGGCGATGTTGAGTTGTTTTTAGAGCATACAAAGGCGCCGGTTATTCTTATTACCGGCTCCAATGGCAAGAGCACTGTTACCCAACTGGTTGGCGAAATGGCTGAGGCCAGTGGATTAAGTGTCGGTATCGGTGGCAATCTCGGCACACCGATGCTTGATTTGCTCAATAATCAGCAGCAACTCTATGTTATCGAACTCTCCAGTTTTCAGCTTGAACTGGTCACTGATACCCGCGGGGCGATTGCTGCACTGCTCAATATCAGCCCGATCATATGGACCGCTACGCCGGGTTGCAGCAATATCATGCCGCCAAGCACCGCATTTTCCGTGGCGCCAGTCAGGTTATTTTTAACCGTCAGGATCCCCTGACTAATCCGCTGTTATCAGTAGGGGTCAAGCTGTGCAGCATCGGCTTAAATAAACCCGACCTCGGCAGCTTCGGTCTGCTTGAGGAGGAGGGTGAAAGCTGGCTCGGCCATGGCTTAAAGCCCCTGATACGCAGCGTTGAGGTGGCGATTAAAGGTCGTCATAATCTCGCCAATGCCCTGGCGGCACTGGCGCTGGGGCATGCCGCAGGCCTTGATATGGCTGCCATGTTGCGAACTCTGAGACACTTTAAAGGTCTGCCTCACCGCTGCGAACATGTGCTGACGGTCGACAATATTACCTATATCGATGACTCCAAGGGCACCAATATTGGCGCCACTGTGGCCGCTATTAATGGTTTTGGTGAGAGTGATCGAGCCAACCTAATTTTGATTGCCGGTGGTCAGGGCAAGGGTCAGAGCTTCAGTGAGCTACAGGCGCCGATCGCCAAGTTTGTTAAGTTGGTTGTACTGTTTGGTGAAGACGCCGGACTGATCGCCGAGGCCCTTGCTGGAACCACTCAAATAGAGCGGCTCAATTCACTGCAGAGCGCGGTTGATTGTGCGCGAGCGGCAGCTCAGCCCGGTGATATTGTGCTGCTGTCTCCAGCTTGCGCTAGCTTTGATATGTTCTCCGGCTTCGAAGAGCGCGGACGTTGCTTCCAGCAAACAGTGATGGCGGTGGCGGCATGAATGTAACCCTGCCGCTTAATTTCTCCGGCTCCACGCGCAGCAGCTGGCGCATTGATAGTTTGCTGTTAGTGTCGGCTTTAGCGTTGATGTCGATTGGACTGACCATGGTGGCCTCTGCCTCATTCAGTTATGCCGAGCACAATTACAACAATGAATTCTATTTTGTAAAGCGCCATGCAATCTACCTGCTTGTCGCGCTATCGGCCATGGCGGTTACCTTCTTCACGCCGCCGAGTATCTGGTCGCAGTACAGTCGACTGTGGATGTTGTTAGCCATATTGCTACTTTTTATTGTGCTGATCCCGGGTATCGGACGCGAGGTCAACGGTAGTCGACGCTGGCTCAGTTTCGGCGGCATGACCTTGCAGGTCTCCGAATTAGCCAAGGTCGCCACCGTAGTATTTATGGCCAGCTACTTCGCCAATAATCGCGACCACTTTGGTGATGACTGGCGCGACTGGGCGAAGCCATTGGGCGTGCTGTTAGTGCCGCTGTTTTTACTGTTGATGGAGCCGGACTTCGGCTCGCTAGTGGTACTTTCGTGCACCTTTATGGCGATGCTGTTTTTATCCGGTATCAAACTGTGGCACTACCTTGGGCTGGTGTTAGCCGGTTCCTCAGTACTGGTTCTGTTTGCCGAATCGGCGCCTTATCGCATGGCGCGCCTGAGCACCTTCCTCGACCCCTGGTCCGATCAGTTTAACTCTGGCTACCAGCTCACGCAGTCGTTGATCGCCTTTGGTCGCGGCGAATGGTTTGGTGTCGGTCTCGGCCAGTCAGTGCAGAAAATGCTCTATTTGCCTGAAGCTCACACTGACTTTGTGTTCGCTATTTTCGCCGAAGAATTTGGCTTTATTGGTGTCCTCTGCCTGCTCGGTCTCTATGTGCTGTTGGTGCAGCGCATCTTTAGCCTGAGTAAACGGGCGGTGACTCAGGAATACTGGTATGGCGCTTTTGTACTGATCGGCTTTGGCTGCCTAATCAGCGGCCAGACATTGATTAATCTTGGCGTCAATGCCGGGTTCTTGCCAACCAAAGGTCTGACCCTGCCATTCGTTAGTTACGGCGGCAGCAGTCTAATGGTGACCTGCGCCATGGTTGGCATGATGCTGCGCATCGGTCACGAGTTACATCCGGATACTCAGGTTGTCAGGAGGGTGCGCCGTGGTCGCTAATACACACAGCCAATCTATGCAGCCGACATCGATGGATATTTCATCTATGGACACTTTATCTATGGACANGCCATCTATAAAAGGTCGCATCATGATTATGGCCGGCGGTACCGGCGGACATGTGTTCCCGGCGCTCGCCGTCGCCGATCAACTGCGCGCNGCAAGTATCGCGATCTCATGGCTTGGTACNCAGCGCGGCATCGAGTCGGAACTGGTGCCNGCCGCCGGTATTACTCTGCACTGTCTGGATATTGAGGGCATTCGCGGTCGCGGACTCAGCGCCNTGATAAGAGCGCCAATATTGCTGTGGCGTTCCATTCGTCAGGCNCTAAAAGTNCTGAGTGATTTCCAGCCGCAGGTGGTTCTGGGTATGGGTGGTTTTGCCTCCGGACCGGGTGCTGTGGCAGCTCGTCTTAAAGGCATTCCGATTGTGATTCACGAACAAAATTCTGTTGCCGGTACGACCAATAAACTGGTCGCGCGGATTGCCCGCCGAGTCATGCAAGGCTTTCCTGGTGCACTGGCCCGTGGCGAGTGGTGCGGTAATCCAGTACGTCCGGCTATTGCCACTCTGCCGCCTCCACAGCAGCGCTTCGCCGGCCGCGAAGGGCTGCCTCGTCTACTGGTGTTGGGCGGCAGTCGCGGTGCACTGGCGATCAATCAGATGTTGCCTGCTGCACTGGCATTGATAGAGCCGAGTCAGCGTCCTCAGGTTCGTCACCAGACCGGCAAGTTGCATTGCGCTGAGACTCAGGCGCTCTATGATGCAGCCGGCGTTAGCGCCGAGGTGGTCGCCTTTATTACGCAAATGGACGAAGCCTACGGTTGGGCAGACTTTGCTATTTGTCGCGCCGGTGCCTTAACTTGCGCCGAGCTAACCTGCGCCGGTCTCGGTGCGCTGTTAATTCCATTTCCCTACGCCATTGACGATCATCAAACGGTTAATGGCGAATTATTGGTCGGTCAGGGTGCCGCTCAGATGATAGCGCAGGGCGATCTCACTCCTGCGTTGCTTGCCGAGCAGATCTCGGCGCTCTGTGCGGACAGTGATCGCCGTTTGAAAATGGCTATGCGAGCTCGCGAACTGGCAAAAACCGGTGCTGCAGAAAGAGTCGCAGCGGTCTGTCTGGAGGTGGCAAATGCCTGATAATAGTCATTTCCAACCGCCTGAAATGCGCCGTATCAAACGCATCCATTTTGTCGGTATCGGCGGCAGCGGCATGTGCGGCATCGCTGAAGTATTGCTCAACCAGGGCTACGACATTTCCGGCTCGGATATCAATCAGGGCCCGAGCATTGAGCGCCTCCGAGACGCCGGTGCCACCGTATTTATCGGTCACAGTGAAGAGAATATCGTTGGCGCCAATGTGGTGGTTAAATCCTCGGCAGTGACGGTCGAAAATACAGAAATTGCCGCCGCGCGCGCGCAGGGTATTCCGGTGGTNCGNCGNGCCGAAATGCTCGCCGAACTGATGCGCTATCGCCACGGCATCGCCATCGCCGGCACNCACGGCAAGACCACCACCACCAGTTTGATTACCGCTATTCTGGCTGAAGATGGCCGCGACCCAACCTTTGTGGTCGGTGGCCGGGTCAACAGCGCCGGTACTAATGCCCAGCTGGGTGGCAGCCGCTATCTGGTCGCCGAGGCGGACGAGAGCGATGCCTCATTCCTGCATCTGCAGCCAATGGTTGCCGTGGTCACCAATATCGAAGCCGATCACATGGAAACCTACGGCTTCGACTTCAGCCGCCTGACGAAAACCTATATCGAGTTTTTACACAACCTGCCTTTCTATGGATTGGCGGTGATGTGTATCGACGATCCGGTGATTCGCGATCTGCTGGTCGATGTCGCGCGGCCAATGCTCACCTATGGCTTTAGTGAAGATGCGGCCTATCGTATTCGTGATCTGACCGTCGATCAGCGTCACTCGCACTTTGTGATTGAACGCCCAGATGGACTCGTGCCACTTGAGATCAGCCTTAATATTCCCGGTCGTCACAATGCTCTCAATGCCGCTGCGGCGATTGCCGTCGCCAGTGATGAAGGTATCTCTGACCGCGCGATTATCGCAGGTTTAAGCAGTTTCTGCGGGGTCGGTCGGCGCTTTGAAATTTACGGCGATTACCAGCTGCCAGCTGGTGGCACNGCTATGTTGGTGGACGACTATGGTCATCATCCGACAGAAATCAAAGCCACCGTCGACGCGGTGCGCGGTGGCTGGCCGGACAAGCGTCTGGTGATGATTTTTCAGCCCCATCGTTATACGCGCACCCGCGATCTCTATGAAGACTTTGTCAAAGTGTTGGCAGAAGTGGATGTGCTGATCCTGTTGGCCGTCTACCCGGCTGGTGAAGAAGCGATCGTCGGAGCCAGTAGCAAAAACTTGTCTGGCAGTATCCGCCAGCGCGGCGCTGTCGACCCAATCTATGCCGAGACCATCGAGGAAGTGCCGGCACTGTTGCATGAGTTAGTGCGAGACAACGATCTAGTGATTACCCAGGGCGCCGGCAGTGTTAATAAACTAGTCGCGCTGTTGGCCGAGGGCGGGTTGGGTATTGCCGCTAATCTGGAGGTGACCGAATGAGTCAACAATTTGGTCGCGTCGGTCTGCTCTATGGTGGCACCTCATCGGAGCGCGAAGTGTCGCTGATGAGTGGTGACGCTGTACATCAGGCCCTGCTCAATTTAGCGGTCGATGTGGTCGCTATTGATGCCGGTGAAAACCTGTTGCAAAGGCTACCCGATTATCAATTGGATCGCGTATTTATTGCCCTGCACGGACCTGGCGGTGAGGACGGCACGCTGCAGGGTGCGCTGGAATATCTCAATCTGCCGTATACCGGCAGCGGTGTGTTGGCCTCTGCACTGGCCATGGACAAGTTGCGCTGCAAGCAGATGTGGCAGGGTATGGGCTTGCCCACCAGCGATTTTGCACTGCTCGATGCCGACTCAGATTGGTCTGCCGTGCTTCAGCGCTTGGGCGGTAATACAATGGTCAAACCCGCGGCTGAAGGGTCCAGTATCGGTATGAGTCGCGCGCAGACACCAGAGCAGTTACAGGCAGCCTGGTTAGAAGCATCTCAGTACAACACCTCAGTGATTGCCGAGCCACTGCTGCCCGGACCCGAGTACACCGTGGCGATTTTAGACGGCCAGATATTGCCTTCAATTCGAATTGAGTCGAATGCTGAGTTTTACGACTATCAGGCAAAATATTTCTCCAATCAGACTCAGTATCTGTGTCCCAGCGAATTGTCCGAGACCCGCGAGCAGGAGCTGCAAGCGCTATGTTTACAGGCCTTTAATTCAGTCGGTTGTCGCGGCTGGGGGCGGGTCGATGTCATGGTGGATAGTGCTGGCCAATTCCAGTTACTCGAGGTCAACACAGTTCCTGGCATGACCAGTCACAGTCTGGTGCCCATGGCCGCCAAAGCCGCTGGGTTGAGTTTCGACCAGCTGGTGGAAAAAATTCTTGAGGGGTCGCTGTAATGGTTAGCAACAGTCGCCGCGACAGGCAATCAAACGCACAGTCAAGCTCAGCTGCGGGCAGTTACTTAGCGCGCATTATGCTCGCGGCGGTGTTAGTGACCGTGGGTTACGGCGGCAGTCTGCTGTACAAACAGATCGACAAGCCGCTGACCAACGTCATGATCGGTGGTGATTTTACCTATTTGCAGCCCGCGGACCTCAGCGCACTGGTTGCGGGCGAAGTGGATGGCGGCTTTTTAAGTGTCGATCTCGCGGGTCTCAGTGATGTCCTGCGTGCGCACCCCTGGGTCAGCGAGGTAAATGTTCGCCGCGAGTGGCCGTCGATCTTAAAAGTTGAAGTAACCGAAGAGGTTCCGATTGCGCGTTGGGGTGAGAAGGGCTTTCTCAACCGCCTCGGTGAAGAGCTGTTAATTGAAAACAATAGTCATCTCGGGGCGCTGCCGGTGCTGCGCACTGAGGCTGGCACCTCACGAGAAATGATGCAGAGCTACCAGTTGATGGCTGAATTGCTGATCCCCACCGGACTGAAGATTGTCGAGCTGCGCCGTGACAATCTCGGTGTTTGGTTTATCGATACGGCGCGCGAGTTGCGCATGGTTATTGGCCGCGATGAGGTCAGTGAAAAAATCCGTCGCTTTAATCTGGTGTGGGCGGCGGGCCTCAATCAACAACTCGCGAGGATTGAAAGCATCGACCTGCGTTACCCCAATGGGCTGGCCGTGGCATGGAAGAGTGCTGCACTGGCGACGACGCAGAATGAGCGCCGTGACGACGGCAATAGATTTACTAGACAAGACAGTTCAGAAGGCAATCCAGAAGACACTGCACAAAATATTGCGCAAAACAACATAACAGCCCCTGTTCAGGCATAACAGAGAGTTGGTGAGGTTAAAATATGGCCAGTGAAAATGAAGAAAATATGATCGTCGGGCTCGATATCGGTACCTCGAAAATCGTCGCCATCGTCGGTTCCGTTAGCGAGCGCGGCGAGATCGAGATTATCGGTACCGGAAGCTATCCCTCATCGGGATTGAAGAAGGGCGTGGTAGTCAATATTGAAGCCACCGTTAACTCAATTCAGCGCGCTATTGAAGAGGCTGAGTTGATGGCAGGCTGCTCAATACATTCGGTCTATGCCGGCATTGCAGGTAGCCACATCCGCAGTCTCAACTCCCATGGCATCGTCGCGATTCGCGATCGCGAAGTGCAGGAGCTGGATGTCGATCGAGTTCTCGATGCCGCCAGAGCCGTGGCGATTCCCGCTGACCAAGAAATTCTTCACGTGCTGTCGCAGGAATTTATTATCGACAACCAGGAGGGTGTTCACGAGCCCATCGGTATGTCAGGCGTGCGCCTTGAAGCCAAAGTGCATCTAGTTACCTGTGCCGCCAATGCCGCGCAGAACATTAAGAAATGTATCCGTCGCTGCGGGCTTGAAGTGGAAGACATCATTCTAGAGCAATTGGCCTCCAGCTCCGCAGTACTCACCGAGGACGAAAAACAGCTCGGTGTGGCGCTGGTCGATATTGGCGGCGGCACCTCAGATATCGCTATTTATACCGAAGGCGCGATTCGCTACACCGGCGTGATACCAATTGCCGGTGATCAGGTGACCAATGATATCGCCATGGCGCTGCGCACACCGACGCCGCATGCAGAAGAGCTGAAAATTAAATATGCCTGTGCACTGGCCAAACTGGCACGTCCAGAAGAGACCGTGAAAGTGCCCAGTGTCGGTGATCGAGAAGCGCGCGATCTGTCGCGTCAGTCGCTCGCCGAGGTGGTTGAGCCGCGCTACGACGAGTTGTTTACGCTGATTCAAGCTGAATTGCGACGCAGCGGGTTTGAAGAATTGATTGCCGCGGGTGTTGTACTCACCGGCGGGACATCGAAGATGGAAGGTGTGGTTGAACTGGCAGAGGAAATCTTCCATATGCCAGTGCGAATCGGCACACCGGTCAACATCAAGGGTCTATCGGACGTGGTCAACAATCCGATCTATTCAACTGGTGTTGGCCTTGCATTTTGGAGCTCAGGCTCAGCGCAGGCAGAGTCAAGGGGATTCAAGTAAGGGACCAAAGCAAAGCTGGCTTAACAAAATGAAAGCCTGGATTCAGGGTGGTATGTAAAGGTCATCAACACTGATGACTATTGTTTTTAATTGAGAGGCGCAAAAGGGGAAACCTATGTTTGAACTAGTAGAGAGCATTCCAAAGAATGCAGATATTAAAGTAATCGGAGTTGGCGGCGGCGGCGGCAACGCAGTCCGTCATATGATGGAAGGCAATATCGATGGCGTGCAGTTTATCTGCGCTAACACCGATGCCCAATCACTCAATGATCTGACCAATGCCACGGTATTGCAGTTGGGTGGAACCTTGACCAAAGGTCTCGGTGCCGGTGCTAATCCTGAAGTCGGTCGTCAGGCCGCTCTGGAAGACAAAGAGCGCATAGCCCAGGCAATTGAAGGCGCCGATATGGTGTTTATCACGGCCGGCATGGGTGGTGGTACCGGAACAGGTGCGGCGCCAGTCATTGCCGAAGTCGCCAAACAGATGGGTATTCTCACTGTTGGTGTGGTGACGCGTCCGTTTGCCTTTGAAGGTCGCAAGCGTATGGATATTGCCAATCAGGGTATCGCGCAGCTAAAAGAGCGCGTCGACTCGCTGATTATTGTCCCCAATGAGAAGCTGCTTCAGGTTCTCGGCAAAGACATGACCGTACTCAACGCCTTTAAGCAGGCCAATAATGTGCTCTTCGGTGCCGTTCAGGGTATTGCTGATCTGATCCTTCTCGAAGGTCTTATCAACGTCGACTTTGCCGACGTACGCACAGTGATGTCAGAGATGGGCATGGCGATGATGGGTACTGGTGAAGCCAGTGGTGAAGATCGCGCAGTTGTCGCCGCAGAGAGCGCCATTAAGTGCCCGCTGCTGGAAGACATCAATCTGCAGGGTGCCAAAGGTATTCTGGTCAATATTACCAGTGGTTATGACCTCACACTGGGTGAGTTTGAAGATGTCGGCAATATTATCCGCGACTTCTCTGACGAAGACGCCACCGTTATTGTCGGTAGCGTGTTTGATCCAGAGCTGGCCGATCAACTGCGTGTCACCGTTGTCGCAACTGGTCTGCAAGAGCCTGGCGAGAAGCGTGGTCCGATGAGTGTGGTAGTAGATAATCCACCTCGCACCGCTCGCGGAGAGGTTGACTACGGGAGTTTAGTCAAGCCAACCGTCACCAGACGTGGTCAGGGTGCCGGACAATCAACCGCGCGCAAGATTGATATGCAAGCTGATCCAGAGCTCGATTATCTCGATGTTCCAGCCTTCTTGCGCAAGCAAGCGGACTGATAACCGACCTCTAAACGGAGTCCCCCGTCATCTTCGCCTCAGATTTAAAATCTTGGTGATGGGGGGTATCTCTGGTAATATTCTGGGCTTTCCTCAAGAGAGCTCGCGATGATCAAGCAGCGCACGTTGAAAAACGCAATACGTGCAACCGGCGTGGGCCTCCACACCGGTGAGAAGGTCTATTTGACTCTGCATCCCGCTGCACCGGATACGGGTATTGTCTTCCGTCGCACCGACCTCGACCCCGTTGTTGAGATTCAGGCCAAAGCTGAAAACGTTGGCGACACCAAACTCTCCACCACATTGATGAACGGTGATGTTCGCGTCTCTACCGTCGAGCACCTGCTGTCAGCATTTGCCGGCCTTGGCATCGACAACGTGATTGTTGACGTCTCCGCCCCCGAAGTGCCGATTATGGATGGCAGCGCCGGACCCTTCGTATTCTTATTGCAATCCGCGGGCATCTGCGAGCAGGATGCGCCGAAGAAATTTATTCGCGTCAAGCGCAACGTCACGACCCGCATAGATGACAAAGTGACTACCTTTAAGCCCTTCGATGGCTTCAAAGTTAACTTTGCCATTGAGTTTGACCACCCAGTATTTAAAAGTCAGACATTGAAAGCCAGCTTTGATTTTTCCACTACCTCTTTCGTCAAAGAAGTCAGCCGCGCCAGAACCTTCGGATTTATGCACGAATTTGAATATTTGCGCTCAGTGGGCTTGGCGCGTGGCGGCAGTTTTGAAAATGCCATCGTGGTCGATGAATTTCAGATCTTGAATGAAGACGGCCTGCGCTATGAAGATGAATTTGTAAAACACAAAATTCTCGATGCGATTGGCGACCTCTATCTGCTTGGCAACAGCTTGATTGGCGAATTTGACGCGCACAAATCCGGTCACGCACTCAATAATGCCTCGCTGCGTGCGCTGATTGCCGACACTGATGCTTGGGAAGTCGTCACTTTTATAGACAACCCGCAAGATGTACCGATAAACTATATGAAAGCGAGCTAGCCAGATAAAATAGCAGCGCCATAACCAATGCGTATGGCTAGTTAGAATTAAAAGACGGACAGCGACAAACAGTGAAAATAATTCTTATCAGCAATCGGGCCGAAAAAGTCCGCACCCTCAGCCTCAATAGTTGGGCCAAGGGACTGCTGTCTGTGTTGTTGCTCGGTCTACCCGTCGCCGCCGGCACCATGATGGGCGTCAAGATCGCCGATGGTCGCTGGGAATTGCTCTTCGAAAATAGCATTAATGACATGCAGCATGAGATCGTTCTGCAGCAGCAAGAAGTGGATAGCGGGCGGGCTGAAGCCAGTGACACGCTGTCGGCAATGACCGTCAAACTCGCCGAAATGCGTGCCCGTCTGATTCGCCTCGACGCCTTGGGTGAGCGACTGACTCAGATCGCCAGTTTAGAAGAGGGGGAATTTGATTTCTCCGATGCGCCCGGTGTTGGTGGGCCAGAATCGCCGCTGCAGAGTGATATCGACCCATTGACCATGCAGCGCGAGTTGGCGACCATGTTCGAGCAACTCGATCGCAAGCTGGATAATCGCGAATCGCAACTGCAAATACTCACCTCAATGATGTCTGACAACAAGCTCAAGAAAGAGCAGACGGTTGCCGGCACACCGATTACCAAAGGCTGGATGTCATCGGCCTACGGCATGCGTACCGATCCGTTCCTCGGCGACAAGCGCTGGCACGGCGGCGTTGATTTCGCCGGCAAAAAAGGTTCAGAAGTGATTGCTGTCGCCTCGGGCGTCGTTACCTGGTCTGGTAATCGCAGCGGTTATGGCAAAATGGTTGAAATCAACCACAGTGATGGCTATGTCACCCGCTATGCACACAACGATGAAAATCTCGTCAGGCTTGGCAGCACCGTCAAAAAAGGCCAGCAGATTGCCCGCATGGGCAGTTCGGGCCGTTCCACCGGCCCCCATGTTCACTTCGAAGTGTATAAAAATGGTCGCACAGTCGATCCCGCCAGCTATATCCATAAAACCCACCGCTAAAAATACCCTCTCCGATAGAGACTATGCTAGGCCTGAGCAGCTGATAAACCTGCTTATAAATCGGTCTACAGAGTTTTTATCTGCGCTGGCGTGCCCCTGAGTGTCTTGTTATTTATTGATGGAAAAATAGTATGTTCGCGAATATTTTTAAGAAAGTTTTCGGTAGCAAAAATGACCGAGAAATACGCAAAATGCGTAAAACTGTCAGCCAAATCAATGAGCTGGAAGCGGGTTTAAGCGAGCTCAGCGACGCTGATTTGAAAGCGGAAACCCTGCGCTTACGCCAGCAGCTTGAGGCAGGCAAAAGCTTGGACCAGTTATTACCCGAAGCCTTTGCCGTGGTTCGCGAAACCGCCAGCCGCGTCATGGGTATGCGCCATTTTGATGTGCAGATGATTGGTGGCCTGACCCTGCATCAGGGCCGTATTGCCGAAATGCGTACCGGTGAAGGCAAGACACTGGTCGCGACGCTGGCAGCCTACCTCAATGCGCTGCCGGCAGAGGGCGTGCATGTGATTACCGTGAATGACTACCTGGCGCGTCGCGATGCACAGTGGATGGCACCGCTGTATCAGGGCCTAGGACTTTCCGTTGGCGTGATCCAGTCCTACCAGGGACCCGACAGCGCCAACTCATTCGTTATGGCAGAGGGCGACGAGACGCTGCGTCCGTGCACTCGACGTGAAGCCTATGCGGCCGATATTACCTACGGCACCAACAATGAATTTGGCTTCGACTATCTGCGCGACAACATGGCGCTGCGCCTCGAGGACAAGTCTCAGCGCGGTCTCAACTTTGCTATTGTCGATGAAGTCGATTCGATCTTGATCGATGAAGCGAGAACACCGCTGGTTATTTCTGGCGCCGCTCAGGACAGTTCCTCGCTCTATCGCAGCGTCAATGCTCTGACCCTGAAACTTGAGGCTGGCAGCGAAGAGCAGCCGGGTGATTTTGTCGTCGATGAAAAAACCCGCGCGGTTGAACTGACCGAAGAGGGCTTTCAAAAAGTTGAAGAGATACTGATTGGTGAGGAGTTACTGGGGCCAGATGACAGTCTCTATCAGGCATCAAATTTAGGCTTGCTGCACCACGTACACTCGGCGCTGCGTGCGCAAAATCTCTTTCAGCGCGATGTTGAATACATTATTGAAGACAATCAAGCCGTGCTGATCGACGAGCACACCGGCCGCACCATGCCCGGTCGTCGTCTCTCTGAGGGCCTACACCAGGCTATTGAAGCAAAAGAAGGGCTGCCGATTCAGCAGGAGAGTCAGACCCTCGCCTCGACCACATTCCAGAATTATTTCCGCCTCTACAACAAGCTCGCCGGTATGACCGGCACCGCCGACACTGAAGCCTACGAATTCCAACAAATCTATGGCCTCCAGGTGATGGTGATCCCGACCAATGTCGAGGTGAAACGCCAAGACCTCAATGACCTGGTGTTTTTAACCCAGGAAGAAAAGTTTGAAGCGGTGATTGAGGATATCGCCGAGATTATTGAGAAAGGCGCGCCGGTATTAGTCGGTACGGCATCGGTTGAGACCTCCGAGCTACTGTCGAAGATGCTCACCAAAGCGGGCATTAAGCACAACGTATTAAATGCCAAACAGCACGAGCGCGAAGCGAATATTATTGTTGAAGCCGGGCGTCCAGGGGCGGTCACTATCGCCACCAATATGGCCGGTCGCGGCACTGATATCGTGCTTGGCGGCAACGTCGAAGCGGAAATCAAAGAGCTCGACAATGCCAGCGACAGCGAGATTGCCGCCCTCAGGGCCGAGTGGGAAGAGCGCCACAAAACCGTTATCGAGGCCGGTGGCCTGCATATCGTCGCGACCGAGCGCCATGAATCACGGCGCATCGACAACCAGTTGCGCGGCCGTTCCGGTCGTCAGGGTGACCCCGGTGTTTCGCGCTTTTATCTCTCCCTCGAAGATCCATTGATGCGTTTATTTGCCTCCGATCGGATGAAAAATATGATGCGTTCGATGGGCATGGAGCATGGCGAGTCGATTGAACACAGTATGGTCACCAACGCCATTGTCAAAGCCCAGCGCAAAGTCGAAGGGCGCAACTTTGATATCCGCAAACACTTGCTCGAGTACGACGATGTCGCCAATGATCAACGTCAGGTGATCTACCAGCAACGCAATGATCTACTTGAAGACGGCGATATTTCTGACGTGATCAGCAATGTTCGTGAAGATGTTGTCACACAGGTGATCGATAATTTTATCCCGCCACAGAGTCTTGAAGAGCAGTGGGATATCGATGGCCTTGAAAAAGCCTTGGCCACTGATTTTGGCGTTCAGTTGCCGATCAGCACATGGCTCGAAGAGGATAGTCGTCTCGATGAAGAGGGCGTGCGCAATCGCGCTATTGAGCTGATCCAGCTCGACTACCAGACTCGCTACGCCGACGTTGGCGCGCAAATGCGCGAAGTCGAACGCCAAATCATGCTTCAGGTGCTCGACACCCAGTGGAAAGACCACCTCGCCAACATGGACCAGCTGCGTCAGGGCATTGGACTGCGCGCCTACGCGCAGAAAAATCCCAAGCAGGAATACAAGCGTGAATCCTTCGCTATGTTTGAAGAGCTATTGGCCAACATAAAATATGAAACCATTCGTTTCCTCAGTCATATTCAGATCGCCAGTGACGACGACATGCGCAAGCTCGAAGAACAGCGCCGCAAAGAGCAAGAGGGTCGCGAGTACCAGCATGCTCAGAGCGCCAGTCTCGCCCAGCAAGACAATCAGAGCAGCGACGATGGCGCTCAGGCAGTGCAACCTATACAGCGCGTCGGGCCCAAGGTGGGGCGCAATGATCCCTGCCCATGCGGTTCAGGTAAAAAATACAAACAGTGTCACGGCAAAATTTAGCCGACCCACAGAGCGGATATTTAGACAGGAATTGAGATGGCCACAGGCACTAAACCCTTTCCACCCATGCACCCAGTCGCCGGGTTCAAACTGGGTACCACCAGCGCCGGTATCAAAACCGTCGGTCGCAAAGACCTGGTGGTGATGGCGCTAGCGCCAGACTCAACGGTGGCCGCAGTGTTTACCCAAAATGCCTTTTGTGCCGCCCCTGTACTGGTGTCGCGCCAGCATCTCAGCACGCACACCCCGCGTTACCTGCTGATCAATACCGGCAATGCCAATGCCGGAACCGGCGAGCAGGGGCTACTCGATGCCCAGCGCAGTTGTGACACTCTCGCTGAATTACAGGGTGTTTCTGCACAGCAGGTGCTGCCGTTTTCCACTGGCGTGATTGGTGAGCCAATGCCGATGCAAACGCTACTCACGGCGCTGCCCGCGGCCGTTGAGGCACTGGATGAAAACGCTTGGGTCGATGCCGCCGAAGGTATTTTGACCACTGACACCCGCGCCAAAGGAGCCAGCCTTCAGTACCAGCCCAATGCGGCCTCCGCAGAGTTGATCACCATTACCGGCATTAGCAAAGGCTCGGGCATGATTAAGCCTAATATGGCTACCATGCTCGGATTTGTAGCCACCGATGCAGAGATCGACGCTGAACTATTGCACCATGCCCTCCAGCGCGTGGTGAACAAATCGTTTAACCGCATCACCGTCGACAGTGACACCTCAACCAATGACTCATTGGTGCTAGTGGCCACCGGAGCCAGTGGCATAGCCATCGATGAATGCAATTTTGAGCAGTTTGTCACTCAGCTTGAGCAGGTTTTTATCGAACTGGCGCAGGCGATTATTCGCGACGGTGAAGGCGCGACTAAATTTGTCGCGGTAGAAGTCGACGGTGCGCTGGATTCTGCTGAAGCCTTAAAAGTAGCTTATACCGTTGCCGAGTCACCGCTGGTGAAAACAGCGCTGGCCGCGTCCGATGCTAACTGGGGGCGTATTCTCGCTGCCGTCGGGCGAGCTGGTGTCGAAAATCTCGATGTCAGCCGCGTTTCGGTGAGCCTCAATCAGGTATTAATTGTTGAGGCTGGCGGTCGCGCAGCCAGTTACACCGAAGCCGCCGGCGAGCAGGCCATGGCGGCGGAAGATATTAGCATCCACATCTCACTCAATCGCGGCACTGTCGAAGAAACGGTCTGGACCACCGACCTGACCTATGAGTATGTGCGCATCAATGCCGAATACCGCACCTAGGTGTTGGCGGTGAACCGTATTCATGTGGTTGCCGGCATCGTCCTTGGCGCAGATCAGCGCATCTTTATTTCACGCCGCGCCGATCATCTTCATCAGGGCGGACTGTGGGAATTTCCCGGTGGTAAAGTCGAAGCCGGCGAAGAGGCCGACGCAGCGCTCGCTCGTGAACTGTTCGAAGAAATTGATATTTATATCACCCAGTCGCAACCCTATATGCAGGTGCAGCACGACTACATCGATAAAAAAGTCCTATTGGATATTTGGCAGGTCGATAGCTTTTCAGGGATTGCTCAGGGCAAAGAAGGGCAGCAGTGTCGCTGGATCAGTTTGGCGGATTTACTCTCCTCGGCAGCAGCGGGAAGCTTGTTATTTCCAGCGGGCAATCAGCCCATTTTGCAACGCCTTCGCGCAGACGGTCTCAAGACCTAACGCTTAACGCTAGCAATGTTCAGGAATCGAGCAACTTTGGGTCGATCAATCCGCCTCAAGTAGCTCTTTGGATAACTGTTCCGAATCCATCACCTCGGGATCGACCAACGCCGCGCCGCTAATGGCAAAACTCTCCTGAGCCCAGCCACCAAAATCGATCTGCTGACAGCGTTGACTGCAAAACGGGCGGAACGGGAATTTATCACTCCACTCCACGGTGTTTTTGCAGGTGGGACAGTTTAAGGTTGTGACGGAGCTCATTGGGATTTTTCCTTGTTGTTGGCCAAGCTTAAAAGCGTCTTGTGAAGCGCTGCAACACGTTGCGCCAGACTGTCCAGCGGCGGCGAATTATCTAATACCAGATCGGCGCGCGAAAGCTTTTCCTGACGTGGCAGTTGAGCATCGATAATGCGTTGAATCTGATCAGCCTGATTGTCATCTCTGGCACAGGCACGCTCTATTTGCAGCTCAACTGGCACATCGACCAGTACGGTCTTATCCACTAGTTGATATTGATCGGTTTCGAACAGCAGCGGTGATTCAAGAATCACATAGGGACTGGTCGATGCCTGTAACTGCTGCACAATCCAGTCGCGGATTAAAGGGTGCAACAGAGACTCGAGCCACTGCTTCTGAACGGGGTCAGTAAAGATAATTTGGCGCAGAGCGGCGCGATCCAAGTTGCCATCAGATTGAATAATCTCACCACCAAAGTGCTCGGCGATCGCCGCCAGCGCCGGCATGCCCGGCTCAACCACTTTGCGCGACGCCTGATCGGCATCAACCGTATCAATGCCGAGCTGACGAAAGGCCTCGGCAACGGTGCTTTTGCCACTGCCAATACCGCCGGTCAAGCCAACGATTAGGGAACCTGAACTGAGTCGATTAAATGTCACTATAGAATGCCGCGCCTGTCGATTGCTAAAAATAAGTGACAGCGCTAAAGGCCAAATACACTTAAATAAGAGCCGATAATTTTATCACCCCAGATTAAAGCAAGCCAACCTGCCATGGCCAGAAAGGGCCCAAAAGCCATCGGCATCTGTTTTTCTCGCGTTTTCATCAACAGGCCGACAACACCGACCAGAGCACCGACAAAGGTCGACAAAATAATGATCAGCGGTAACATCTGCCAACCCATCCACGCGCCCAGCGCGGCGAGCAACTTAAAGTCACCGTAACCCATGCCCTCTTTGCCGGTGACCAGCCTAAACATCCAGAACACTGACCACAGCGACAGATACCCGGCCAGCGCCCCAATCACCGCCTCATTGAGCGGCACAAAAGTCCCGTTTAGATTGGCAAAAAGTCCCAACCACAGCAGTGGCAATGTCATTTGATCGGGTAGCAACTGATCGATGTAATCAATCCCGGTCAGAGCAATTAATATCCAGGTAAACAGCAGGCAATAGGCAGCCATTAGCGACAGCCCAAACTGGTAAACAATAAACGCGGTGGCCAGTCCGCTAAGCAGTTCAACCAGTGGGTATTGAATAGAAATCGGCGTCGAGCAGGCTGTGCACTTGCCGCGCAGGAAGACATAGCTGATCACTGGAATATTGTGCCAGGGTTTAATCGGTACGCCGCAAGAGGGGCAGCGCGACGCTGGCATTGCCAGTGACAATGGCTCCGCGGCCTCTTCGGGCAGGCCGAGAAAATCCTGTGACTCGCGGCGCCAGCTATTTTTGAGTTGTTCGGGAAACCGCAGAATCACCACATTGAGAAAGCTGCCGATAATTAAACCAAGGGGGAAAGCTGCCATGGCAAGGGCTGCGGGTGATAGGCCAGTTTCTAATAATGTCGGTAGCATAGATAATTCAACGTTGGGGCGCAGAGTAGTGCTGCTCAGTTAAAAAGCGTTAACAAGGCTTATAGCCAGCGCAACTTATAGAGTCAAATCTAGACCACAATAGCCCCGCTCGACAGGTAATCTATTAAACCACATTACCCAACTGGAATATTGGCAGGTACATAGCGATCATCAGACCGCCAACCAAAACACCCAGTACTGACATAATCAACGGTTCCAGCAGGCTGGTCAGATTGTCGACGGAGTTGTCTACCAGCTCCTCATAGTGCAGCGCCGCTTTTTCCAGCATTTCATCCAGTGCCCCAGACTCTTCACCAATGGCGGTCATCTGTTGCAACAGAATCGGAAACATTTTTCGCGCCTTAATCGCCACCTGCAGCTGAATGCCGGTAGTGACATCGTCGCGCACCTGTAAAATGGCATCTCGATAGAGAGCATTGCCCGCTGCGCCGGCCACCGACTCAAGCGCATCGACAATCGGCACACCGGCAGCAAAGGTGGTTGCCAGAGTACGCGCGAAGCGCGCCACCACAGCGTGATAAATAATGCTGCCGATAATTGGCAACTTCAGGGCATAGCGATCGACGGCATAGGCAAACTTTGCCGAGCGAAAACGCGCCTCTTTAAAAGCGTAAAGCGCTACGCCAGTGACAATCAATACGAGTAGCCAGTATTCCTGCATCATTTCCGACAGGCCGAGTACAAACAGCGTAAAGGCCGGCAGGTCAGCACCAAAGCTGCTGAAGGTTTCAGCAAACACCGGCACCACCTTAATCAGCAAAATCGCCGTCACCACCAGTGCAACCACCAGCACCGCAATCGGGTAGGTCAACGCTTTTTTGATCTTGGCTTTTAACTGCTCAGTCTTTTCTTTGTAAGTGGCGACGCGATCGAGCATTGTCTCGAGGGCACCGGCAGTTTCACCGGAGTCCACTAGGCTGCAAAACAGATCGTCAAAATAGCGCGGGCTTTTGCGCAGTGCATTGGCAAAGCTGCCTCCGGCCGCCACGTCATCGCGAATCTGCATAATCAATTCCCGCATCGCGGGTTTATCAAAGCCATCGGCGACAATATCAAATGCCTGCACCAGCGGCACGCCGGCCTTCATCATGGTGGCTAACTGGCGGGTAAACAGTGCAATATCGGCTGGAACAATTTTCTTGGCGCGACTGAACAGCGGCTTGGCTTTCTTTTTGATTGACGTGGAAATAATGCCCTGTTTGCGCAACTGCCCCTTTACGGTCATTAAATTGTCGGCTTTTATCTCCCCCTGAACTTTTTCGCCCTTGCGGTTTTTACCGCGGTAAACAAACAGGTAATGCTCGGCAGTCGTCGCCATAACCTTTTTCCTTCCTTGATAAAAATAAATAAACGTCTGTTAGCCATTAATCCTTGGTGATGCGATTGGCTTCTTCAATACTAATTAGCCCGGCTGCTGCTTTGCGCAGAGCGGAGCTGCGCAATGGCCTAAACCCTTCCTTGAGCGCAGCGTCGAGAATGTCCAGTGAGCTGCCTCCCTGCATAATAATACGTGAAATCGCCGGCGAAATTTTAAGCGTTTCATAAACACCGACACGACCTTTATAACCGTTGGTGCAGTGGGAGCAGCCGATCGGCTTATACAGCGTTATCTGTTCACGGGGAATGCCGATAGTGTCAAAACCCTCCTCGCTGAGCACCTCGTCTGGAATATCGGTAAAGGGCTCACGGCACTGCGTGCAAAGCTTGCGGCCGAGGCGCTGGGCGATAATCAGATTGACCGAGGTCGCCACATTAAAGGCGGGAACACCCATATTCAGCAGTCGCGTCAGCGTCTCCGGCGCGCTGTTAGTGTGTAACGTCGAGAGCACCAGGTGACCGGTCTGCGCCGCCTTGATTGAAATTTCTGCGGTTTCCAAATCGCGAATCTCACCGACCATCACCACATCTGGATCCTGGCGTAAAAACGAGCGCAGTGCCTCGGCAAAAGAGAGCCCAACGCGCATATTAATCTGCGTTTGGTTAATGCCTTCCATATTGATTTCAATTGGATCTTCAGCCGTCGAAATATTGCGCTCGGTGGTGTTGAGAATATTCAGTCCGGTATACAGCGATACCGTTTTACCGCTACCGGTTGGCCCGGTGACCAAAATCATCCCCTGGGGGCGGGCCAGCGCCTCCAGATAAAGCTGCTTTTGGTCATCTTCATAGCCCAGTGCTTCAATACCCATGCGCGCGCTGCTCGGGTCGAGAATCCGCAAGACAATTTTTTCGCCAAACTGTAGTGGCAGGGTGTTAACCCGAAAATCGATGGTTTTGGTTTTGGACAGGTTGAGTTTAACTCGGCCATCCTGAGGCACTCGACGCTCAGAAATATCCATCCGCGACATGACCTTTAAGCGCGCCGCCAAACGTGATGCAAGATTCGCCGGCGGCCGCGACATCTCCTGCAAAATGCCATCTATGCGAAAGCGCACGCGATAGCTTTTCTCGTAGGGTTCAAAGTGGATGTCAGAGGCGCCGAGACGAATGGCATCGACCAGCATCTTGTTAACAAAACGCACAATCGGCGCATCGTCTTCGCCATTGTTATCGGTTCCCTCGGCTGAATCAGCGCTGTCGTCGATCGCCTCGAGATCCAATTCATCGAGGTGCACATCATTAATTGTGCCCAGCGCCTCGCCGAGATCGTCATCATTCGAGCTTTCCAGCCACTTGTCCAGGGTTTTGCTGATATCAGAATACAGCGCCAGTACCGGCTCAATCGCCAGCCCCGCCTGAAAATGAATCTCAGTAATAGCGCGCTGATTGGTGGGGTCGGCAATCGCCACAAACAACCGACCGCCACGCTGCATTAAAGGAATGGCCTGATGCTTGCGCAGCAACTTGCTGTCCACCACACCGCGAGGGAAGAACTCTGAATTATGTTGGTCGAGGGCATAGAGTGGAATGCCAAACTCTTTTGAGGCCGATTCACCAAACTGCTGTGACGACAGCAGCTGTTTCTCGCAGAGGTACTGTACCAAGGAGATCTTCTTACTTTTTGCGCTAGCAGTGGCCTCTTCGATCACCGTGGCGGCGATTAACTGATCATCGACCAAGCGCTTTGGCAGGCCTTGTAATGCAATCTGGGGCATATTCATAGCGTTATCATCCTTAATCAACAGTATCGCCAAGTCTACTCAGCAGGTTTATGCCGTGCTGTGCTAAGCGCCACAGAAGTAAAAATATTGCGTGAACCAGATAACACTTTATTTAAAAACAGTTGGCATGGGCGCTCTGACTACTCGGCAATTCCCACTTAAATAGCAGGCTATTTAAGTTCTCTCTAGACGCTTTTGAAAAGCACCGGCATAAACATAAAGCGGATAAAAAAGAAAATTAAAACAGTGACAGTCGGACTGACAAAAAAAGTCACAAACTGACGGAGCGATGTCTGGTTGCGGCGAAAAACTATTGCTTTTTATCAGCTTAAAAAACCGGTAAAAACCATAAGCTATTGAAATAAAACAATAAAAATGAATTGGCACAGCAATTGCTATCCCTTTAGCGTGCAAAGTCATTTGCCAGTTAACTGGAATTACAAGTTTTTAATTAAATGGAGAGTAACAAT
>JGI20156J14371_10001248_pt1 | contig 21111 bp, 22 predicted proteins | sample COG_06_FD_14371 | JGI IMG/M metagenome (IMG submission 14371)
ACACCCCCCGTCAGCGGGAGGGTGTTCCTCTACCCACACACGAGGCCGTTGCTAGCAGACATGTGACAGCCGCCTCATTATATCAAATTGTTAATGCTTGATTGTGACGCTGCAGCTATACTCTGCGAATGCTTGCTCCAGCAGCTGCCATTTGAGCAACAGCGCTCCCAAGACCTCCACCGGTGTTTGCGAGTTTTTTGACGTCGGCCAGTAGCACGTGAGATCGGACTGTTTCGCGATGTGTTGCAGCACACTCTTTACCGCCGTAATGGCCTCGGCCTGGCTTATCTGCCGGTCTTGATACACAACAAGCTCTACGGTATCTGTTCTAATTGAAAAGTGCAACAACAGATTGTCGACGACTGTGATTAGCTTACTGTTCGCGTCGCTCAGCGTTTTGTTCTCCAGACTCGCAAGCGCGATCTGCATCTTTCGCACCTCGTCATTCAGCCTACAGATTTGCGCTATGACAGCATCATATTTGCTTTGCACCTCTGCAAACTGCTCGAGCGCGAATACCGCCAACGGCTGCGACGACATCGTGCTTGCGAACTAGGCGCGCGCTAATATACGACGCGCAGCAGTCACCCCGCGGCGTCGGGGGCGCCGGCCGCGTCGTTGTCGACTACGTCTCTCCTGAGCAGCGGCGGAGCGTGCACTGTCGGCGGGTGCGTCCGCCAGCAGTTGAATGCTCGGGTGTGCCACAGCACGTAGACGACGAGCATCAGCACAAACAGTGCCGGCACCGCAACCGCCTCCGGATGCTGACCCACGTCGAACCCGTTCTGCCGAGGCGCGGAAATTTTCCCGGTGCAAGCCCCCTCCCGCCTTTATTGTGAGAAGAGTGTAAATCACAGCGAAGCGTGAACGTCTCGCTCGACTTTGTTCTGCAGGCGGCGAAAGCCGTAGACCTTCTGCACAGGGTCGGGGGCCGACGGACAGTCTTTCCAGTACAGCAGCGTCCAATTGGCGTTCCGGATCGCGCAGATGACGGTCGACGCGCTTGGCATGCGGCTCTTCTGACGAGACGTCAAGGCGTGTGTCCCCGCGGTAGCGTGGACCTCGTGCAGCAACTCGGCCAGTGTCTTTGGCCGCAACCGCACCTGCTTGCTGTACATGGAATGCAGCACCGGCAGCACGACGGCGTTCGCGACGCCGCTGCTGTCGAACTCGCCCCGGTGCTCGTCGTACGCCTGTGCCAGATTTGTCAGCATTGTTGGCAGCCACTTCCACATCGTCTTGGGTCCCACGCCGTTGATACCCTCGACAAAGTCGCAGCCTGTGAGCGCCACGACGTACGCCATTAGCTCGAACTCGCGTCCTGCGAACTGCGCTGGTATCGTGCACTTGTGCTGCACGTGCTTGGCAATCGCCTCGAGCAGCAGGTTGCAGTCGACCCATTCGTACTTGTTGGAGTTGCGGTTGTTGATGGCTTCCGAGCCCGCGCCCGTCAGCTTGAGTCGCAGGCGGCGGATCGCAATACGGGGCACAAGGTGGGCATTGTTGGACACCGTGTACTGCTTTCGACGATTCTCGAGCTGCAGCATCGCAATCGCGCAGTAATCGCCGTCGATCGACTCCACGGCCATGTTGCGGCCGGGCTCGAGGTGCTGCACCCATTTACAGTCGCACTCGCCCACGCACTGGAAGCCACCGCGCGGGCGCGGTTCATCCTCCTCGGCGGTGAACTCAAGCGGCAGATTGTTCCAGTCTATGACAAGGCGGCGCCCGTTGCCGAGCTGCACGCGGTCGGCCACGTTGCTTGCAACAAAGTGGCACACCTTGGACTTGAAGACACGGTTGAAGATGATGACCTCGTAGTGCTCGGGGATGCTCGGCGGCAGCTCGGAGTCCGCGTTCCAGGGCACGCATCGGATCTTCTTGGTCCGCATGCGCTGCGTGGGCGCCTTGGACAGCGGCACCAGCCTGTAGTTGTCAAACCCCAACGTGACGACCTGCGCACCGAGCTCAAAGAGGCGGTTGATTGGTTGCACAAACTGAATTTGCAGAAAAGTGTCCCAGCTCGTGATCCCGGAGGGGCGCATGAGCTTCAGCTGTCCATCGATGAAGGCGTTGTCAGGAACAAACGGCACAAAGGGTGTGAACGCCTGCGGACATAGAAACTTCCATTGCTCCAAGAACCCGCGTTCAATGGTCATTTTGGACGCACAGCCGCGCGGTGGTACACAGCCTTCTTCAACTTTTTTTACCAGGTGTCGACAGTCTCACACTGAAGCAAGAAAAAGCGCGCTGACCAACAGTGCTGCAGGCAGAGACGCCGTGGCGCAGACTGCGACTAGCAGCGTCGCAACGAGCACCAGGTTCGGTGTGACCGAGTGCACCGGTGCGTGTGCGCGTATAATCAGCGCTGTGACGTCCTTCGCGTCGAGCTCCAGTCGCGGCCAACGTGCGCCGCAGCCGTACGAGGCAACCTGCACCAAAGCCGCCAACTCGCGCTTCTCGCGCGTCGAGTGGTGCGCCGAAAGCAGCACGAGGCGCAGCGCGTGGGTGGCCGCCGCAAACCGGCGCAAGGCGCGACGCTCGTTAGGTGCTGCTGCCACCGCGCGCGTGCGCAGAAGCGTGTTTTCCGCGCTTGTTGCAAGGAGCGCAGCGGCGTGGGCAGCGGGGTCCTCGAGCTCCGCGTCTGGCGCCCACTGCGTGATCCATGTAAGCGGAGGAAGTGGTCCCGTTGGAGGGAGGTTTCCCGACGCGCTGCGTAGCGTGTAGAGACGCGCATCCGCGGCACTGTCTCCTTCACGCGTCAGCATTCCCAAAGGCACAGGTGGACTAAGTGCGTCAATTTCATCAAAACTTGTCAAAGTCAAATTTTTTGAAAGTTGACATTTTGATTCAAGTTGATGATGGGTGGTTTGATTAACACGTGTCACAAAAATTAGGTTACTTAAATTGCGCAGCTGGATCATGGAGGCGCAGAGCACTACGACCCCAGCGCAACCCGTGCGGCAGCTGCGGCACTGCGCAGGGTTTGAACACCCAGAAGGACGCTTGCAGTGCTGTCACTGGTTTCTGATCGACAAGGAAAAGTCTGTAACAAACAAGCCTGTTCGCTGCCCAACCTGTGCCAAGAACGTCAAATCACTGCAAATCTCGATCTCCAACAACATCAAGCGGCGACAAAAGGGCATCCCTGCACGCACCTCCCGGACTATGCGGATGCGTTTGGAACGCATCATGCATGGCTTTATCCCTCCCTACCAGAGCATCATTCCGCGTCCAAGTGATGAACAAATCGCAACAGACCGCACATGGCATAACACCGGCCCTACAGCATGCGTGAGCCAGCAGTGGCCGAGGTGCGACGCGCACGTCTGGGGCACCAACAACAAGTGGTCCCCTATACAGGGCACCAAGTGTACGCAGTGTCAGGTGGAACTCGGTGCTATTCGCTATTCGAACGATCCAGTGTTTAAGCAATACCAGAAGCAGCCGCCAGTGATCGCCGACAGCGCGGAGGGCTTGGGTGAACAGACAGCGCCGGCGCCTTTGTGCGACTTTGAGGTGCCCAGGGATCAAGAGTCAACCTCTGCAACGACGTTGGTGTCTGTTCAATGTCTTGTTCTCAACGACGTAGCAGCTCCTGTTGACCACAACAATGATTTGCTGCTTCCACACGCATACAGCGACGACGGCGCGCTGCAACTTGATCATGTGTTTTCCTACGACAGTTGCGTGAACGAGGGTTCGGATGCAGTCGATTTGCACCCAGTTATTTCATCTACAGAGGTCAAGAACTCTGCAACAGCCAGGCTGCTCGAGCAAAGTTTCTTTTACCCCTCTCCACTGCGCCAACATGTTGCCGACGCGTTTGTGTTGGCATCCGAAAACGCTGCATGTCTCACATTGGAAGAAGTTGCTGGTGAACTCCCCACTGACCAGGACAAATCGCTACATTCACCCGACGAACGTGCGGTGCTGGACATTCTGTGCAATTTGAGAGAACGACATGGGAATGCGCGCAACACGGTGTCCAAGAAACGGAGCACTGTTGATGCGGTCCAGCGCGCAACGAAGCGCTGCTGTGTGCTGTCATCGCAGGTCTCAGGGCGCAATGCGTTCTGGGAAAGTTTTGTCACCATCAACAACGACACGTTGCGCCACGGATACTTTTGCTGAGCTGGCGTTACAGCGCAAAGGTTTTGTTGCGGTGTCTATTCGCGCACAAGCGCTGGACACAGGGCACTTTTTTGGTGGACAACCAGTAGGCCGCCCACCTTGTGTCCCACGGCGATGGTCTCCATCTCACGCCCAGGAAGCGCGAGGAAGCGCCGTGCAGCAGCGCGGTAGCCGAGCCACTGCAGCACAATACACGACTCTGTCTCGACTTTCTGTAACAGCGTGCCAAAGCGCTCGCGCAGCACGCGGTAGCGCTCCGCCGCCGCGGTTGTTGTCAAATCCTCTGAGTACGGCTGCCGCCAGTCGTCCACACCCTGCCCCCAGTGCAAGCAATCGTTGACCAGGATGCGTGGCAGTTTCACTGCATCACGCTCGTCCTCCGTGTACACACCCGCCAGCACGGTTCCCGTTGGCGTGCCAAGCGGCAGCGACGACACGTTGTTGGCATAGAAGAAGCTTTCTGTTTCGCACACAAACAGCGCAGTGCAATATTCGGTGATCTTGCAAAGCAGCAGCGGGATGCGCTGCTGCGGGGACCAGGTGTAGAGCGCGTCGTCGTTGACAACCTCCGTGTTGTCCTCCCCCCACCTGAGTTGCGACGGCGTGCACGCGGCAGCTGACTGTGGGGGACGGTACGCGCGGCACTGCGCGACGTGCGGACCGATTCGCACCATTGGCGCCGCAGTCGCCACTATCAAGAACCGCTGCAGCATACAGTTTTCAGGCATCAGACGCTGCAGCCGAGCGTCAACGTCGTCTGCGTTGCACGCGGCGACGTCCGCGGTGGTGGTTGGAGTGCAACTCATTGCGCGCGGGTGCGTCGCGCAGCGCTCTGTGTTTTGCAAGCCAGCGCGGCGTTGGGCGCCTGGTGGGTGCGCAGCGGGCGCCTGCTGGCTCTGCGTTTCTTACAAGGTGCAGCCTGCTCGGTGCGCGAGACCATAAATGCACGGACAGCGGAATCTTGCAATGTCGGAAGACGAGCTAAAAATGCTACTAGGGGACATCGTGCATTTGGAACGCGTGCGGAAGCTGCCTGTCTGCGCGCTGGAAAGCGAACGTCTTCTACAGATATATTTGCATGCCACGCGGCATGTGAAGGCCGGGGCTTCTCTACAGGAGGCCAGCGACGCAGAGTTTATGGTCACAACCTCAGCACTTTTTGATTAACTACTCCCACGCACCCCCCCACACACCATCACGTGACTGGTTGCACCACTGGCATAAGCTCGTGGATGATGCAGTTGTCAGTGGGCTCCTCCCCTTCGTTGAGGATGCCCTGTAGGTTCACAGTACACAGCGTCCTGTGATCTTTGCTGACGTCCACGAGCACAGTGACGCGGTTCTCGTAAACAAGGTCGGCACATTCTGGAAACCACAGGTAACACTTGATAGCACCGCCAGTGATATTGGGAATTTGATTGCTGAGAGACGGATTGCAGAGCTTAAAAACCTGCTTGTTGACCAGAATTGGCGCAAGTATCGGCAAGCACGCGTGCAACGCCTCCAGTGGATGCAACTGAGCGTCACACAGCTGATCCCTTTTCTTGACGATCCCATTGTACTTCTGCGTTTGCCAGTCGTAGCACGACGCCTCCTTTTCGATGTACTTGAAGATGCCGTACTGGCCCTGCCCGTTTTTGAACAACGCACCGGGGCGGTGGATGGTCGGCAAGCATATACAGTTCTGTTGCTGCATTGACTCCAGCACCGTCTCGAACGCCCCCGTGTTTACAAAGCTGCCGACGTGAAGCACGGTTTTGTTGTTCTTTCGGCAGATGTAGCCGACAAGCAGCGCAAAGTCATCCTGGTTCTCGTTTAGACCCGTCTGCAGAACCGCGTAGTGTTGATCAACCACCAGATCGTAGTCGATGTGTGGAAGCTGCGCAGGCATAAAAGCTGGCAGTAGGTTCATCACTGTCAGCGGGGATTTCTCGTTTGATAGCGCTTTCCAAAAGTGACCGTACAGCATGTTGAGCAGCTGCGGGCAGTGCATGCCGTCTTCGAGCCACGGGCACACACCAGGAAACGCCGCCGACATCAAATCGGTCCCATTGGAGGTTCGTTGCTGCCGCGTTCGGTGGAAAAAGTGTGCGCTGACGTTGTCATTGTGTTCCACCGGGACTGCCAGTATATGGTTCGTTGTCCGGTCAATACAACGCACGTTGACATGGTTACCGTGCGGCGCAAGCGCGCACCGTGGAATGTTGTGACATAACTCTCGCATAAGGATGCGACAGGCGTGATCAATGTGCAGCTCGGATATATCAGCGTCCAGTTCGTCGGTGCTGGGAAAGTAGTTCCACGCGACCTCACGTGGGAGACCCGACGGAAAACTTATGTCGCGTAGCGAGGTTGCGATAAGCGAACGAAAAAGAATAAGGACCATGGGGTTGAACGAAAGCGACGCTTGGGTCAACGATCGGTTCTCTGCAGGCATATATTCGTGTGTGTGGGTGAGCTTGGCCACGTGGTGATCCTCCATACGCTGTCGCGAGAAGTGTTTTCCAAACGGCGCAAGCATCTGCGTCGAGCTGAACTGACGGATGAAATGCACTGAACCCTCGCCTGCGCAGCCAAACAGGAAGTTGCTAAAATTTTGCGTACGCGATTCGACATCCATCAAGGCTCCCTTGACCAGTTCCGTCGCAAGCTCACCGCTATCAAAGTTGAACGCGGTCAAGTGTGGCTGCATGTACGGCTTGATGTTGTGCGTGATCATGTCCATACATTTCGACTTTGGGTCGTTTATGGAACCTGAGAACGAGACTCGAAATGCATGCTTCCTGATTCGGTCAGCATCTTCGTCGTNCTCCATATCCAACCGAGTCGCCTCAGAAACAACGTTCTCGTCCATCGCGTTGCGGGGGGAGCTGACCATGACATACCGAGGCGACGTTTTGGTATGCCCAGTGAAACAGTTCTGGAAATGACAGTCATACAGCCACTTTCGTAGCACGTTCACGTTTGCTGCGTCGTAAAGAACCGCTGCGTTGTCCTGCACTGCCTTCACGTAAATGCGCGACGGTTGCCCGGGTACAGCTGTCACGACTTCCTCCAAGCACCGGTCCGCCACGCCGCGCTGCAGCAGCGCGTCCATGTTTGCTTGTTGGGTCCACTTTAACAGCCACTCGAAGGGCACACACGGCACCTCCAGCATGTCACCCACCACATACATCAACACCAAGGTATGCCGGCCGATGACTTGCTTCATGATCTGAAACATCGCGTCGAACATGAGATACGTCTCCAACAGGTTGTGTTGCATCGTGGCCATGCTTTTCACAAGCGCATGGCGCACAGCCTTGTTGCGTTGCAGGTTTTGCATGAGCCGGTACATCGTCGCCTCGTAGTTTTTGCGCGCCACGCTACAGCGCGCGGTGCGGGAAAAGTGCTCGGATGTGATGCCCGGAGCCCAGAACCCCGCAGTCTTGAAAGTGACGATTTCCAACACAAAGTCCTTCACGATGGAGTGCATGTGCCCAATGTTGTACTGGATACCACCAAGCAGATTTGAGAAGGCGATTATGTGCCCTGCCAGAAACGAAGTCAAATGCAGAACGCCAACCATCTCGCGACTGCTCTCATCGTTATGCAACGCCCTGGGCTCTGTCTGCATGCTCGTCGGCTCGCGGTCATACTCGTCACGACCCCTCTTCAGCGTCATTCGACGGGCGGCTGGAGGCGCAGTGGGTAGCATCCACATTACTTGCAACAGTGTCTTATACTCACTGACACATGTCCTGCAGTGCACTTGCATGTTGTGCGCATACACGATCGGGCGCCCGATGTGCAGATTTACAGTTATCGTGGCCACCCGTTGCCCTATCGAGTTCAAGTTGGTCGTGCCCAACACCTCATTGACCGACGACTTGTCGCGGTCGTTGAGGTCGCACAAAGCCTTCATCATCTCACATTGCACGTCGCGTATGTCAGTGGCTCGAAGTGGAACACCGAGCAGCTCAGCCGAGGGAGGCTGCACAATCATTTTGGAATCACCTTGTCGCGTGACGGTCCGAGATTTTTCGAGTTTGCCGAGTCCACGTGCAAATGCAGGTGTCATGCGCCGACACTGCACCATCTTGAGGTGTAGGTTGCGCTCCTTCTCAATGGACACCAGTTCACTTACCAAGTCGCACATGCAGTCCCACGCAGCACATACGACCGAGTCTATCCCTGCCGCGTTTGCCTTCTTCACCCACATACAATCAAATGTAGCAGTGTTCTGGGCGCTGCGGCGCTCCTGCGGCCATCTCCCACCAGCGTCGGACACCCAGTTAGTCCAGCCCATGTTTGTCCAGTTTGGGTTGTGACCCATGTACTGCCCGATCTGACTGAAAATGAGCTCCATGATCATGTGCACATTGAACGGGCGGATGTCACGTGCAGTCCCCAGCTTGTTTGCCTGGTGCACAAACAGCGCGCGCATTTCACTGGATGAGGTTTGCATCAGCACACCTGTGTCTCGCGACATTTTCTTGTGAGCATCGTAAAGCAGCTTGCAAAGGAACTGCGTGTCGTCCTCGTTCTGGCGCTCGCAAAGCTCGAGTACGTGGACGGTGTCGCGAATGCCGAGCGCGCCAGTAAACGTGGGTAAAATGGTCAGCATTCGCGTCAGCACATTGATGGGGTGTATCTGCGAAAACCACTTGCTCATGTTGCGCACGTGCTGCACGGTCTGCGCAGGCTCGGAGAAGTCACTGCTGACCAAGAGGTTGCGTAGCTTCTCGTATGCACGCACGCTGTGGTGGTTGAGCATGGCCAGCATCCGCGGCTCGGGGATCGTGAGCTGCTGCGGCAGCACCATGCCAGACCCGTCGTCGGTCAAAGCCACACTGTAGTAGCTGGACTGTATGTCCTCCTCGGTCCACAGTGCGATGTCCTTCTCGTCATCGTTCAACATGATGCGCTGATGCATCCACGTCAACGTGTTGTGTAGATGGCAGCTCAACGCGTCGGGGAATGGAAGAATGCCAAACTCCTCACGCGTCAAGCTTTTGTCATCAAACAAGCGTTTTTGACAGTGCTTCTGCAACTGCACAGTTGCACAACCCTCAAAGTGTCCCAAGCGCAGGTCCGCCTCGTCGTGCTGCTGTGGGTAGGTGTGCATTCCAGACTCATCAAAAATGCCCTGCTGTAGAGAACAGTCATACACCCAGGTACGGGGGATGAACGGAAACGCTGTCTTGACTGTCTCGCGCCTCCTCTCGACACAGTGCTGCACCTTCATTCTCCACGCAGCGCGCCGTTTCTGCTCGCAGTAAAATGTCTGCAGGAAGTTCCGCTCTTTCTCGCTGAAATCACTAGACTCCAAGGTAGGTGGAATCGACACCAACTCCCCATCGACACGTTCATCCATGGACTTCCACCGGAATCGTCCGCTCTCGGGGACGCCGTGCACCTCCACGTCCACAACCCTCTGACAAACAGGGGGCAGTGCGTTCCACTTACGCTCCAACTGCTCGATGATGTTGGCCTTTACGGTAAGCTCGGAAAAACACCGCCGCACGAAACCATCCTCCTTGTCCGTTGGTCGCGGACCCATGCAGCGCTCGTGACGAGGCAGCACATGGTCGCTTAGCCTCGACCATATGACGCGACACTCTTTTGTAATGTCCAACACGGGTCGCTCACGGTACACGAGCGCCTCGAAGCACCTGAGCACGTCCACACCGGGGAGTGGAAGCACCTGCGCAACCTGAAAGATGGTTTGCATAACCTTGCGCTTGTTTCTGCCATACTCGACGGTGAAGCTGACAGGGACAAAGTGCACAAACATGGAGAGGCGCTCGAGAGTCTTGTGGTCGACAGGCTCCTCATTGTCTATCTTTGCCGAATGAAGCATCCATTCATGGTCCGCGCTGTGAGTCATTCGCGAGAACCCCTTGTGCCCGACCAGCTGCATGTCCACATAGTGTGTAGGGAACTCGGCCCCAGCAATATGCGCCTCGTTGTTCACGGCCGACACAAGAAACGCAAGGTCACCAAGCACCAACTGGTGGTCAACGTAATGTCTCGGTCTTGGAGCTGAAACGGCCTGAAACACCCCGAACTCGAACGCCATCATAAACGCGGGCCCGCTCGCAAAAAGAGCGGGGGTGGAGTTCACAGTCGCCGGGTCCACCACCTTCCAGTCAAAGCTCGCGCCACATTTCTTGTCTATGTACTGCCCCGCCTTGGCCATCATGCGCTCAGTGCGATGCACGGCCGTGCTGTCACCCCACTTTAACGGCTCAGCAACGTCGTGCTCCGGGTTGTTCTGCGCAGGCAAGGAAACCAGTCCAAACTCATTCTGCCTGAAATCAACCTCCTCCGACAGCCGCTTGTCGTCCTGCTCCAGCGGCGCTTCAGCAGAGATCTTGCGCGGTCGACCCGGTCCACGTTTCGGTGCGCCGAACAGCCCGGCGCCCTGCGAGTTATGGCTCGCGATTGACGATGCGTCGTCCATCAATGCTATGAGCTGTGCGTTTCGACTGGTCGGATGTGACAATTTGTTTCCCGCCAAAGCCAGTAAATTGGTAAACATAGTCATATTGCGTCATTTACGAGGCAACATTTGGAAAAGTCAATTTCAGAAAAAGTCCATCATCACCCTAAAGTCAAGTTTTCGATTCCCGCGCATCTGACGGCTGCAGCACTGCGCGAACTCCGCTGTTTCTACACAAAGGTGCTACTCCCATCATTGCCACATCGCAGATGCCGTTTTTCAAAGTTTTGACGTGCGGGAAGCCCTCCGTTGAAAGGTTTGCAAGGTTTGGATTTTAAGTCAATTCTTGACTTTGAAATAAAGTGGTCCATTTATGTTGACTGCATTTTTTTTAGTTGACTTGAATTGGAAGGGTCAAATACCGGATCCCTTTGTGTGGCTCGCAGGGGACAGGGTGTCAGCAAGCAGCAGCCATGAGCGAACCTGCTGCACCATTGTCAAGCCCGACGTCACTGGAACAGTGTTGCCTTCCCGTGGTTACAAAAACGCAGCCCACGATCCAGCGATGCAGTTTGTGCAAGCAATTGGGACACAAGCAGCGCACTTGCCCGCAGCGGTTGCTCAAGACCGACGACGCTGCTCCCAACTTGTGCGGCGTGTCGCCGCTGCTCGTCACAGCAGGTAGGTCCAAGCGCCTGCAAGCCAAGCTGCAGAACCCACTGCTGCAGGCGAGCTTCCACAACGTTGGCAGCAAGCAGATACGAGCCTGGGTGGTTGAGTACCTCAAACACGAGCGCATTCAACACGAGCATCACGCCTTGTGCACGTTCGGCAATGCTGCAACGTGCGCTGGGACCGCAGAACTACTGCAGGTTCCCTGCATGCGCATGCCGATGGCGCCCCTGGACGGCAGGCAGCGCAACGTGCTTGATATCCGCCCTTTGCAGCCGGATCCCATGGAGGATCCGGCGTGCGCGAACCTCATGAAGCAGCATATGGGCATGTTCACGCGTGTCAAGATTTCTAAGGGTCAACTGATCACAGAGTTCGTCTTCAAGAAATGGGTTTCCAAGAAACCTAGGGACGGGACCATGGAGCAGTGCTACTGCGTGGCAGTCCGGTGTCGCAGCAAGCATGGCAAGGTCTACCGCTACGGAATCCCCGACTTTGATTCACACCGCGGATCAAAAGGCCTGGCGCACCGCTGCAACCACGTTTGCAACCCGGCACTGGGAAACGTGGAGTTGGTGCAGCAGGAGGGCGAACTCGGCAGCGTTGCGGAAGCCGGCTCGCAGCCGACAGAGCAGCGGCCAAAGGTCTTCATCGCGGCCCTGCGCGACATCGCCCGCGGCGAAGAGCTCGTGTACAACTACTCGGGCATTGCAGGCCCACTTGAGGAGTGTGAAACGTGTTTTTGTCTGGCGTGTCGCAAGTGCGCGCAGTCATGAGGGCCGGCGGTGCGAGCACGCCGGTTAAGTTGCGTTATGGTATAAGTCAACAGACAGTAAACATTGTCTGAAATTGGTATCGGTAGTAGCTCACCGCCTTGCGCACAGGGCAGCAACTGTAAGAGACGCAGCGACAGCGCGCAGCATGCCCGGTGAAAACAGCGGATTCGCGGCCAGTACCCTGTTCCATGGGTTCCCCTGCGACTTTGACAGGTTGCACCGAGGCATGCAGTTCATGTGCCCTACACCCACTACAGCGCAGCTTTCACTACAGGCACGACAGTGGGTGTTGTACTTACAGGTCTACAAAGAGGAACGCGCGCCACAGCTCGGAGTTCCGCTTGCAGTGCAGGTGGCAGGTCTTGCTTGCGCAATCAAAGGCGAGACCCCGAGAGACTGGTGGCGGCGCATTGTGAGCGCCAGTGGGTCTGACGAGATAATGCCACTCTGTGACGAAGCGGGGGACGTCATTCCGTTGTACCAACTGGACTCCGAACACTGCGACGCGCCATGGCAGCTTGTCATGCTGCAACAGGGCGGCTCGACGGCAAGTTGGCCGACTTTTTTTATCACGCCCTGCGCCAAGCTGCACCCCTTGCTCTTGCACGACCCATGCACAGACGGCACAGAATGGAAAAAAAGGCTGCAGGCGGCCGTCGACGCGCACTGCGCTCCCCTGCAGCACCAATGACCGGCTCGCTCGTCACCCACCTGCAGAGCCTCGAGGAGTTCCTCAAGAAGACCGAGGACAAGATACAGGCGCCTGGCTTCTCGGTGACGGCGCAGACAGTGCAGGACGTGGTTGACGATGTGCGCGTCCGGCAGGTCGCCATGATGAAGCAGCTGGTGTGCGCGTGCAACGTGCAGAACTTCGTGCTGCCAATCAAACCGCACACGCCGACGGATGCGTTTCTGGCCACGTTGATGCGAGAGCAGGCGCTGCTGGAGAGAGAGTCGTAGGCACGCGTCTGCGTGGCAGCGCTAGCGGCGTTGTTTCGTGCCCAGCGCAAGGCCACGGGCCTCCAACGCCAGCTTCAGTTGGTGTTGCGTGTCGGCGTCGACAGTCGGCGGCTGCACAGGGGTGCTGCACGCCGTGGTAGTTGCCTGTCCGCCGCTGTTTTTTGAGGATAACACGTTTGGCTTGCACATTGTGTGAAGCCTGGATCCAGGCTGGAACGTCATCACGCGAAACAACAGCCCACCCATTGACAGTATCAGAAACAGTAGCGCGATGTACCACTCCGCCAGCAGCATCAGCACAAAGCGGTGCAGGCACTCGTGCAGCGTCACAGAGCCAGGGGTCATCTTGAGATACGAGGTGTACGTCCAGAACACACTGAGGAGCACAAAGCCCGCGCTGCGCAGGTATTGCGTGAAGTTGTCTTCGAACGCCAGGGCCATGAACGCGTGCATGGCGATGAAAACTGCAGTCACAATCGTGTGCATCCACACCTGCGCGTGCAGCAACGGTATCGGTAACACGTCGTGCAGCAGAATCGCCAGCGACACAAGCATCCACACCAGGTCGACCGAATGATGCACCAAGATTTGCCCGTCCTCCAACTCGACGCGCCAGGTGTTGACCGTCAGCGCGACCAAAACCACGACTGCGCAGCCGGACGCGTCCACAATGTTGCTGTGCCACAGCGAGCGCACCGTGTAGAGCACTGCGGCAGCCACCGTGACGACCTGCGAGTGCGACGCAACGTCTGCCGCTAGAAAAATTTGCACAACAGTCAGCAACACCAGCGTTTCGACCAGCGCGCGCACGCCAGGCACATACGTGGTGGCAAGTGTTAAGTCCACCGTCGTCTGCGCACTGTTGTCAACAAACGCTTGCGAACATGGAGCAGCTGAGTGTCGCATGAGTGCGCGCAGGAGACCCGCATGTTCATATAGCCATATACTTTGTTGTGACGGGGCCCCGCAACACTTCTTGCACCTCGCCATATAAGATGCTGCGGATTTTCATTGCGATGACAGAAGCTGTCTCGGAAATATCTACTGTCGAGGGTGTGGTTATAGCCGCGGTCCTGGCCGTGTTCTTTACTCTCATCGAAACGTTTCTGGCGTACAAGGTGCAACGCAACCTCACAATGAACGGTGGGTACACCGTTCTCCACGCGGAGCCCGAAGAGCAACCTGCTGATACCAAACGCACCTTGGACCTGGTGCAGGACAAGTGTGCTTTCTCGATGCAACGACAGCCCGACGCGCAACAGCAGCGCCTTCGCATACTCTGGCCGCGGCTGCGGTCAGCTGCCGCGCACGCGTCATGACGCGCCGGCGCTTGCCTGCGACAGGTTTTCCAGAGCGTGCTGCCACCACTCATCCGGTTCCGCAGGAATTGCCGCTGCAGGTTGGACGAGTTCCTGTGCAGGGTAGCCCATCTGCACTGGCTCGAAGCCCTGCTGCGCGCGGCCGTCGCAGCCGTCCAGGCAAGACAATGGCTGCGCGTGCTGCCGCAAATTTTGGTTGTCGCAGAAGAGCTGCCAGTTGATTTTCTCTAGCTGCAGCTGCCGCGCCTGCGCATCGCGCAAACGCATCTGCAATGTGTTTACGGTGAGCCGGATGCGCTCGTCACACAGTTTCTTCTTTCTCCGCTTGATTTGGTCCCGGGACAGCGAGCTCGGGTCTGCAGCGGCTACTTCCTGATTGAGGTCAGTGAAGTCGCCGACGTCGCAAGCGCCCAGCGCCACCCCAAGCAAAGCGTCCATGTTGCGGACTGGTTGGTCAAACCCGGACAAATCTGTATCCCACTTAAAATTGTAAAACAAAGCCAATCGTGTCTAATCCTAAATTGGTATCTTTAGTGCTGGCAGAACTCAGTGCATCGCAATGGGTTGCGGTGCCTCGTACATGCCGCACAAGGCCCCTCGCCGCAGGGTGTATGCGGTGCCGTGCGCCCGAGAGACCGAACTCGCAACGTTCTCGTGCGTTTCGCCGCCATGTGACAACTTCTTGGTGTGCAATGGGTATCAACTGCAGCTAGCAGACGACGAGCCCCACGGGCTTTGCGGCGCGTGCGCCTGGGTGCTGGGCCCGCTCATAATTGAACAGAACGCCAACAATGACAGCTGCCCTATATGCCTGGAGGTGACAGCATACAAGGTGCAAACGTGCCTGCAACAACACCACGTGTGTCTCGAGTGCTTTGCATACCCTCTCAGGAGCAACCTGCGAGCGTTCACGGCCTGGCAGACGCTGCAGCATGCTGTCGAGCAAGCTGGCATCAACCGTGGCACCTCACTGCCACGGTTGCGGGCATTGACACACCACGGCAAGCATTACCGGCGTCTGCTGCAGGCACTCGCGCGCCTACGGGACGTGTTCTACACGGAGACAACGCTGCTGTGCTTTCTTACGTGCCCAATGTGCCGGGGCCCAAACGTGTGGCAGTCCGGAATGCGCTGCAACGACGGTGTGATAAACACGCTCATGGTGTAGCGTGCTGCAGCACAGCTTTTGCAAGCTTGTCCGGCAGCGTCTCGCCAAGTGGCAAGCTCGACTCCGCGCCGGGCAAGGTGGCGGCGTGTTGGCCGCCGCGCGCGCTGGCGTCGACCATGTGCCTCGAGACGTCCTCACTCTCCTCGTCGACCTGCTCATAGTACTTTGCAAACTTTACGGGCTCGTGAACCTTGTTGCGGAGGTAGCGCACCGTGGAGTACTGCGCCACAAGCAGCGCGACAAGTAGTTTGACAAGGAGGAGGTCGAGCTGGCTGAAGTAGGTGTACAGTGAAAATAAACTCATAATACTTCCATACACGGTCCACAACTGCGTGATCAGCACGCACGTCATCTTGCTGTACGGAATGTACTTTTGCTTGGGGTCTCGCATGACGTTGATGAAAAGAGGCTCCAGGCTCTCGTTGGCAAAGTCGTTCATGAACGAGGACAGTGCCGTGAACACGGCTACCATCGACCACTTTCTCCAGGTGTCAAGCTTGATGCCGACGTATACTGTGGATTCCGACGGCCCGAACCGAACAAACTCGCTTTTCATGAGCCCCATCTCCGTGAAGAGTGCAAGAACCATCGCGAGCCAACACCACAGCACCAGCATCAACACGCGGTGGTCGTCGAACAGCTTGTTCAACATGACGCGAAAGCCGCACTGACGCAGACCAACCATCATCATGGCATGTGGAACAGCACGGACCAGCGGCACGCAGACCATGAGAGCCTTTTTTACGACCAGACGCAACCCGCGACGGCTCGTGGGTCGCATCTGAGCAAGCTGCCAGTCTATTTAGGCCCATGGTGGTGTCGGTGAAACGCCTGTATGGAACAGCGCATTGTCAACGTCTCCGATTTCGTGAAAAACTCAGCATTCAACACCGAGTCAAACGTGCTGCCCGACGACCGCGTGCTCGTGCGCAACGTGGTGGCCACACTTGTCACGCTGCACCCGCAAAGCATGTACCAGTCGATCGACGTTCAGCGCGTGAAGGGTGGATACAACGTGGTGGCTACAGTGGTGGAGGCCAGCGACTTTGACATAGTCGGTAGTGACCTGCATGCACTGGAGTCGGTGTCCCCCATGCGCGTGCAAGGGTGTTTTATTGAGCGACGCAACAACCAGCTACGCCTCCGTGTGAAGCTTCTCAGCGCTGACCAACCAGTGAACGTGACAGAGACAATGGTCACCCACATCCGCAAGCGCCGGCGCATTCTTCGGTAGAGGTCGTGCTGTCAGTTCTCAAAGCGCTCGATGCTCAGCGGCGACTCAAACATCAAGGCCAGCCGTGTCTGCAGCGCCGCTTTATGCAGCTGCATGCGACATTGGTGTGTCACTTGGGCCTCACATAAAACGTCACAGATTATCGAAAACACTGACGTGTGCAGCTGCGCAGAGCTCACTGGTGCCTGCATCACGCACAGCATGTCGCGCTGGGCGCATGCCCACGCCTCGTTGCACAAGCACGTCTCTTGGCAACGGTACCGGCAAAACATTTCCTGTAATTTCTCCTGAACGTCCATCGGCGTCACAGAACACATAGCAAAGCCAAGCTTATGCAGAAGCTTTGCCTGGCAGCTCTCAAGGAGCTTCGTAATGTCAAACATGTAGTTGACCCGGTTGTGCGCATACTGGCTGCACGCCTCGGCGCCCTGTGGCATGCCCCGGGCCATGGTACAGAGGAGACACGGACACTTCATCAAGACCAGTTGACTCAGCAACGAAGTTCGCAGATGCGACGAAGTCCCGTGAAATTTGTGCACCAACGCGTAGCACGTCGCACCGTACACGCTTTCCATGTGCGTTCGCACAGCAAGGTCCTTGAGTTCTTGCCGTGGTGATTGAAATTGGCGCGTCCAAAAGCTGTATGATGCACCCCCAAACAAACCTGTCGCAAAACCCCACTGCAGACAGTAGTCCATCTCTCGTTCTCCCGGCACGGACGCAGCGGAATCGAGCTTGTCAAAGAAACCATCCGCTGCGCTGCTCATCTCGCCTGTCATCTTGAAAATCTCGTGTTGGCGCGTCCGGCAGTACGTCTGTAGATCTTTGCCCACTGCGACCTTCTGCCTATTGGCGCCTGGAGAACTTGGCTCCGTCACTTGGTCCGCTAGCTTGCGTTTTCCTGTGGGTCGCGTTGCGGCATCCGTGTGCAGACTCGATACAGACAGCGACTGCAGCGGTTTGCACACTGAACAGGGAGGTGTTTGCACGTCTGCTGCCGCCCCCATTGAGTCCACGTCCAGAAACTCGTCGTGCAAATCAGGAATCAGCACTCGCAGCAGCACGATTGCCGCGCTGTGCACTTTTTGGCGCGTAGTCGGCGACGCCTGCATCTCCGAAATGCTGCATGACGCATGGGGGGTGTACGGTTTCTGTATCGTGATTTCGGTGACCAATGGCAGATTGAAACACAACGCGTCGCACTCGCGCACCATAGCAAGCGACACGTCTGTGTCGAAAACCACGTGTGCTGCCCTGTCATTTCCCGTCTGCAAGAACGACGTCAGCTTGCTGCACAGCATGCCAAGCTCTTTTTTGTCGTCCTCGAAGAGCTCGCGCATGCCAGGTTTGACATGATTGCCGAGTTGCGAGCAAAACATTTCAACAGACGGGGGGATGTGGTGCAGGCTACGTGGGGAGCTGCCGTACATCCTGTGACCCAACCTCTGTGACGTAAAGAAAATGGTTTGCGTACAACAATTTTCAGTAAATCAACTTTTTTAAAACAGGCCAATTTTAAAAGCAGATTGATAAACAGTAAGTTTTCCTAAGTGTACCGTTTTCCAATGCTTAAAAGTGGACACGTCTTTGCCACAGCGCATTGAACACACCTAACACGTCATGTGGATTCTTCCGGTCGGCAACTACAACAACGTGTGGCCGTCACTTCCATACATCCTGGGTCAGTTTCAAACCTTCATCACGCAGCTTCAAAAAAAGCATGCGTACACCGACCGCGACGCGCAGCTTGCCGACTTACGCCAAGCAGTCACCGACATTACCAATGCGTTGCCAACCGACTGGGAACTGGCGGCGTCCATGCGCCAGACCACGCGCGATCCACTGATCGTCAACATGCAGACATTGGTGGACAAATACAATGCCTGCGCGGTATGGTGTGAAGATTTGGCTCCCCCGAAGCATCAGCCAGGCATGAGTCTTCCAGTAGTTGATTACTTTGAAGACTACTTGTACGATCTGAAAACCGGGCCGTGGAGTCCGATTCAATGTCAAATACGGCACAGGCGCGCTAATAGTGATTCCAAAAACCAAGACAATCACTACAAAGCGATGCTTGACAGCTTTTACGCTTCTACTTCACAACGTGAAGAGTAGACACAGCTAGTTCACTTGAAAAATAAATCAAGGATGACTGCGTGACAAAAACAAAGCTTCGGCAACACACGATGAACGCAGAGTCGGGGCAAAATGCGGATTCAACTGAACGCGAATGTGAAGACCCATTGGCCGTAAATTGTAAGCTTGCAGTGCACGGCAAAGGTGCGAGGTACTGCATGGCGTGTGCCCGCACCTGCACTGGCACCTCCATTGAGAAAAGAAGAACACAGCGTCGCAACCTGGTGAAGAGACGTCTTCGCATTTTGCAACAGTATCATGAAGGCGATCTGTTGTGTTCAGTCGAAGGATGTCCAAAAACGCGATACTCAAAGTTTGGGTGCTGCCTTTATTGCTGGGATCATCGCAACACATCTAAAGAATATTGCTGGAGAGAGAGAACGCAAATACGTAAGAGAGGGCTCAGCAACGAGACCTCCACAGACGACGCAAATGCGGACAAAACGAGTGCGAGTTCGTTTCAGCGTTGCATAAAGTGCAACACTTTGACATGGAGCCCATTCAATTCAAATGCTGTATGTAGCAAGTGCACTGTCTTCATCACACAGAAGGCGCAGAAAGAAGAAAATGCAGTTCAAGCGCTTTTGGCCCTTGGTGCTGGCGACGCAGACAAAGCTTCAAATGAACCCTCAAGCACACTGCTGCAACAGCTTTCAAATCAACGCAATGCGATTGAGCAAACCAATTTGGCGCGTCTTCACGCTATGGATGCCTACATGGGTTCAGTTCAAACTGCTGTTTCCAAGTTTGAGCAGTGTCAACAAGCAGCAAAGTCCGCCTACCAGGAACTCGAAAACCTAACGGCTCAGAAACATCTTGACTTTTAATCTTATATTTCTATTCTTCTATCTCTATGTATTCCTGNTTTTATTTTATCTCTATTTATATCTTAATAAGGTAACGTTGCGGAACCGGTGACGTTTCGAGACAAAGAAGAAGGCGAAACCGGTGACGTTTCGAGACAAACTAAAATGCCAAAACACTTGATTCGTTGCGGAACCGGTGACGTTTCGAGACAAACNAGANGGCTTGTTTCTTTAGGTTTTAAGGGGGCCAAAACACTTGTTGAATTGTAAAAATATGTCAACAGAGTTTTTAAAATTATTTTGATGTGTTGAGGAATGACACAACTACGAATTGTACTATTTTCCAATCCATGAACCCCACGTGCATGAGGGCCAACATAAAAACACCCCTCTAGGTTCCGGAATCTGAGATTTATTCCCCGTGATTCCCCGAGGATCTTCCTCGAGAAACCTTCGAGCACGAGACAGGGGGGGTCATGACACGCATCTGTCGCGGCCAACGCTTGGCCCGCCACCTCCGGCATACCGTCTTTTCGCACCCTCAGCATATGGAGGACAATTTCCCAAAAGAAGTGAACTTCCATTGTGGTCCAGTTGCTACCGAGACGGTGCAGTCGACAGTGATCCAATGCAACCAAGCCACTGGTGATTTCCTGGTGCGGCATGAGACGGGGGAGGAAACAGTTCCCCACGCCTTAATTCATGATTCACTTCGTACGGTGTCATGCCCCCTGGAGAAACACGTCGATGAAAGCCTGGCAATGTGGCAGGTCTGCATGAGTGGGCAGCAAAATCAAAGCACGTATAAAAAGCGGTGGGTGGAAACGCTGACACTACATTCTTTGGTGAATGTGCTTCAATGGGACGGCAAAACATTCGCCAGTGCCAAGTTGCGTAACTACATCGCAGAAAACAAGCTGGAAGAGTATGGTCTACCAAACAACTTCTACTACTTTGACACAGAACGGGCGCAAGGTGACCACAACTTCTACACGGCGACGGCCCACAGCTTCTTCTTCATCGTCCAACTGTCTGGTAGCACAGTCTGGAAGGTTGTGCGGTTGCAGACTCTGGTTGGGTGGGTGGAAAGCTTCATCACCTCGACTTGGAACACGCATACTACACAGCCTGTGACCGAAGAGCAGTTCGACGCAGCCCTCTTGCAGGTCTTCTCAACTCCGGGTCAAACCCCGGCGAATACACCGGAGATGGAAAGATCATCGATCACCAGTTACGGTGATCCTTCCGTGCTGGACTTTCCTCGGGCTACGCGCCAGCGCATCACGTTCAACGACTCCCAGGAGTTTGAGTAAACGTTAATGTCATCCAAGTACGTGACACAGAATCGGCCGAGGAAGGGGCGAAGAACTTTCTGCATGAGACGAGCGAACACAGATGGAGCGACTTTTAGCCCCATTGGCAAGACACGCCAGGCGAACTGGCCCACCGACGGCGCGCAAAACGCCGTTTTTGGTTCGTCTG
>JGI20156J14371_10001265_pt1 | contig 20977 bp, 18 predicted proteins | sample COG_06_FD_14371 | JGI IMG/M metagenome (IMG submission 14371)
TTGTTTTAGTAGCGGGAGTAGGACTCGAACCTACGACCTTCGGGTTATGAGCCCGACGAGCTACCTACTGCTCTATCCCGCGCTCTGGTTGCAAATATATAAACTTATTCTACAACAACCTACTTACTTCTTGGGAACTATGTACATTTGTGCAAAATATATGAAAAAACACAAATCAGGTTTTGTTACTATTGTCGGAAATCCCAATGTTGGGAAGTCTACGTTGATGAATGCATGGGTAGGTGAACGTCTCTCCATCATAACCTCAAAGGCGCAAACAACACGTCATCGTATCCTAGGAATCATCAATGGTGATGACTATCAGATGGTGCTTTCTGATACACCAGGAGTCATCAAGCCAAGCTACGAAATGCAATCTTCAATGATGGACTTTGTGAAAATTGCTTTGGATGATGCCGATATTTTAATCTATATGGTTGAAATTGGAGAAAAGGAAATGAAAGACACTGCCTTTTTTGAGAAAATTAAAGGCTCTAAAATTCCACTTTTACTCCTAATAAATAAGATTGATAATGCAGATCAAGATATCCTGATGACCACCATTGCTTTTTGGAAAGAAATGCTTCCAATGGCTGAGGTGTTTCCGATCTCAGCAATTACAGGTTTTTCTGTCAAAGAAGTTTTGGATTATATTATCGAAAAACTTCCTGAAGGACCAGCCTATTATCCAAAAGATCAATTGACGGACAAACCCGAGCGTTTTTTTGTTAATGAAGCCATTCGCGAGCAGATTCTTCAGTACTATTCTAAAGAAATACCATATTCGGTAGAGGTAGATACGGAAGATTTTTTCGAAGAAGAAAAGATCATCAAAATACGTTCGGTAATTATGGTTGAACGGGATACCCAAAAAGGGATCATTATTGGTCACAAAGGAACCGCTCTTAAGCGTGTAGGAGTAGGGGCTCGAAAAACTCTTCAAGCTTTTTTTGGTAAAAAAGTCCACTTGGAGTTGTATGTAAAAGTCAATAAGGATTGGCGAAATAATATTGCCCAACTCAAACGTTTTGGGTACAAACATTAAAAAGGATTCCGCTGCAATAAACACAGTCTAATCCTTGTAAAAAGGTTATTTTTGCAATTCAAAAAATAATTCAAATGAGCGCAATTGTTGCCATAGTGGGAAGACCCAATGTTGGAAAATCGACTTTTTTCAATCGAATGATTCAAAAAAGAGAAGCGATTGTTGATGCCGTTAGCGGGGTGACTCGTGATCGTCATTACGGTAAAACCGACTGGAACGGAAGAGATTTTTCTCTTATAGATACGGGAGGATATGTAGTCGGAAGTGATGATGTTTTTGAAAAAGAAATTGACAAACAAGTAGAACTTGCCATTGAAGAAGCAGATGCCATCATTTTTATGGTTGAAGTTGAAACGGGAGTTACCGGTATGGATGAAGAAGTTGCACAATTACTTCGTCGTTCTCGTAAACCTGTTTTCTTGGCTGTAAATAAAGTAGATAACGCCATGCGTCAAGATGGAGCTGTAGAGTTTTATAGTCTTGGTTTTGAAAAAATATATCCTATTTCGGGGAACAATGGAGGGGGTTCTGGCGAATTGCTTGACGATTTGGTTAAAGCGCTTCCTGAAGAAACCGAAACCAACGACGACGATGTCCCACGCTTTGCAGTGGTAGGACGACCCAATGCTGGTAAGTCTTCGTTCATCAATTCCCTGATTGGAGAAGATCGCTACATCGTGACCGATATTGCAGGAACCACACGTGATAGTATTGACACACGCTATAATCGTTTTGGATTTGAATTTAACTTAATTGATACTGCAGGAATTCGACGTAAAGCAAAGGTGAAAGAGGATATTGAATTTTACTCAGTTATGCGTTCGGTTCGTGCGATAGAGCACTGTGATGTATGCATTTTGGTTGTTGACGCTACACGTGGTTTTGATGGACAAGTTCAGAATATATTTTGGCTGGCACATCGAAACAACAAAGGGATTGTAATCTTGGTTAACAAATGGGACTTAGTAGAAAAGGATCACAAAACCACCAAAGCTTTCGAAGAAAAAATTCGTGCAGAAACGGCACCTTTTGTAGACGTGCCGATTGTTTTTGTTTCTTCTGTTTCGAAACAACGAATTTTTAAAGCAATTGAAACGGCAGTTGATGTCTTTAAAAATAGATCCAACCGGGTACCTACGCGTAAGTTGAACGATATCTTATTACCGGTGATCGAAAACAAACCACCTCCAGCATACAAAGGAAAGCATGTGAAAATTAAATTTTGCACACAATTACCTACTGCGCATCCTCAGTTTGCCTTTTTCTGTAATTTACCACAGTATGTAAAAGATCCGTACAAACGTTTCTTGGAAAACCAGATGCGGGAGATTTTTGATTTCAATGGAATTCCGATCACTTTATTTTTCAGAAAAAAATAAGCTTATAGATTATCGCGTAAGTTTTCTAACTCTTTTTTGATGTGTTCTAGTTTCTTGAGAACATCCATCTTGTTTTCTTCAGAACTCTTAGAATTTTTCAAATGATTTTTTGCACCCTCAATTGTCATCCCTTTTTCTTTGAGAAGATGGAAGATGAGTTTTATGTTTTGGATGTCTTGAGGCGTGTATTTCCGGACGCCACTTGATTTCTTTTTGGGCTGAATTTCCTTAAATTCTTTTTCCCAAAAGCGTAATAAAGAAGTGTTGACTTGAAAAGTTTTGGCTACTTCTCCAATGGTATAATATCTTTTTTCTGGCAGATCGAGTTCCATGACCTAATCGAAAGATTGATTCTCCTGAGAGGCTTGTGCAAGCAGGGCATCGAATTCTTCAGAACTCAAATTCCCATAATAGAAATTCAACGGATTGATTTTCTTTTTGTCTTTGATGATCTCATAGTGTAAATGAGAAGCTACTGATCGTCCAGTATTTCCGACATAACCAATGATGTCTCCTCGTTTTACTTTTTGCCCTCTTTTTACATTGTATTTATCCAAATGAGCGTAGAGACTAATGTAACCAAATCCATGGTCTATACGGATATGATTTCCGTAACCAGAAGCACGGTTGTCTGCTCGGGCTACTTTTCCGTCACCAGTAGCATACACCGAAGTGCCTCGAGTGGCTGAAAAATCCATTCCATAATGTTTCTTTCTAGCTTTGGTAAAGGGGTCAATTCTCCAACCAAAACCAGATGCCATGCGTTTCAAATCTTCTTTTCGAACGGGTTGTATTGACGGGATAGCAGCTAAAAGCTCTTCTTTTCTTTCGGCAAGCTCTTGAATTTCTTCCAAGGAACTGGATTGTACCACCAGCATTTTAGATAGAATGTCGATCTGTTTCGTTGTGTTGATGATCATTTCGGAGCTGTTATACCCTTCGAGCTCACTGTAGCGGTTGACTCCTCCAAAACCTGCTCTACGCTGCTCTTTAGGGATGGGACTAGCTTCGAAATAGATGCGGTAAATGTCGTTGTCGCGTTCTTCTATATTGGCTAATACACTCTGCATTTGTTCAATTCTTCGACCGAGTAAATCAAACTGTAATTTATAATTACTCAGTTCGCGTTCTTGCAAAATTTCTTTGGGGGTAATGATTACATCGGTATTCAACAAAGTGAATAATCCAATGACACCAAAGAGCAGAGAGGAGATTAAGAATGAAAATAAATTGGATATTTTCAATCGTTTTCCAGAAGAAATGGGTCTATAGGAAAGCGTTTCGGGATCGTAGTAGTATTTAACCTTTGCCATGAACTATTTTCTTGTAAATTTTCATTTCTTTTGCATATAGAAAGAAAACAATAAACAAATATAGCAAAATTTCTAATTTGTTTAAACTCACAAAATTACTATTAAATGAAATCAGCTGAAGTACGTCAACAATTTCTAGATTTTTTTGCTTCAAAAATGCATAAAGTTGTTCCCTCTGCACCCATGGTTGTCAAAAACGATCCGACCTTGATGTTTACCAATGCGGGAATGAATCAGTTTAAAGAATATTTTTTAGGAAATAGCGTCCCAAAAAATCTTCGGGTAGCTGATACTCAAAAGTGCTTGCGTGTTTCAGGAAAACACAATGATCTAGAGGAGGTTGGAATCGACACTTACCATCATACTTTCTTTGAAATGTTAGGGAATTGGAGTTTTGGTGATTATTTTAAAGAAGAAGCGATTGCATGGGCTTGGGAACTCCTTGTTGATGTTTATAAAATTGACCCATCCATTTTATATGTTACTGTATTTGAGGGGCATGATGGTGATGGATTGGCTCAAGACAAGGAGGCTTATGATTATTGGAGAAAAATTCTTCCAGAAGACCGAATTCTTTTAGGGAACAAGGAAGATAATTTTTGGGAAATGGGTGAACAAGGTCCTTGTGGCCCCTGTTCAGAGATTCATGTTGACATGCGAACTGCTGAGGAAAAGAAAGCGGTTTCTGGAGCATCTTTGGTCAATATGGATCACCCCCAAGTACTAGAAGTTTGGAATTTAGTGTTCATGGAATTCAATCGAATGGCTGATGGTAGTTTAGAAAAACTCGCTGCACAGCACATCGATACCGGGATGGGTTTTGAGCGTCTTTGTATGGTTTTACAAAATAAAACATCGAATTATGATACGGATGTCTTTATGCCGTTAATCAACGAGATAGAGCAAAAAACAAAACGTACCTTCGGCAAAGAAGAAACAACCGACCGCGCTATGCGGGTTATCGCAGATCATGCTCGAACAGTTTATTTTGCTATTGCCGATGGGCAACTACCAAGTAATACAGGAGCAGGCTATGTTATCCGAAGAATTTTGAGAAGAGCAATCCGGTATGGATATACTTTTTTAGATCTTAAAGAACCTTTTATTTACACATTGGTTGACCGATTAGAGGATCAAATGGGTGCTGTATTTCCCGAATTAAAAGCACAAAAAGATCTGGCTAGAAATGTCATTCGAGAAGAAGAAATTTCCTTTTTGAAAACATTAAATCAAGGGTTATTGCTGTTGGACGATTTGATCGCTAAAACAGAAGGGAAGCGTCTGCAAGGAGATCAGGTATTTGAACTCTACGACACCTATGGCTTTCCAGTTGATTTGACTGCATTGATTGCTCGTGAAAAAGGTTTTGATGTGGATGAAGCTGGCTTTGAAAAAGCAATGGCGACTCAGAAAGAACGTTCGCGTGCAGCTTCAAGTTCAAGTGCAGAAGACTGGACCGTGGTAAAAGATGGAGTAGTTGAAGACTTTGTAGGGTACGATCATTTAGAGCATAAGGTTCAATTGTTGCGCTACAGAAAAATCAACTCGGTTAAAGCTGGAGAACAATTTCAATTGGTTTTAAATTCCACACCCTTTTATCCAGAAGGTGGTGGACAAGTAGGCGATACAGGTTTGCTGATAGATTCTAAAGGAGAAATTATTTCTATTATAGACACTAAGAAAGAAAATAACCTGATTGTACATTACACCAAAACACTACCTCAGAATGTAGGAGATACTTTTACTGCGCAGGTAAACGCAGCAGAGCGTTTTCGTTCTGAATGCAATCACTCGGCAACTCATTTAATGCATCAGGTCTTACGAGAAATCTTGGGAACCCATGTTGAGCAAAAAGGATCCATGGTTCAAGGAGCAGGTTTGCGCTTTGATTTTTCTCATTTTTCTAAATTATCCTCAGAAGAGATTGAGGCGGTTGAAACTTTTGTTAACACCCGTATCAATCAAAAAATCGAGCTCGAAGAAAAACGTTCCGTCCCAATTGCAGAGGCAATGAAGTCCGGAGCAATGGCGTTATTTGGTGAAAAATACGGCGATGCAGTTCGCACCATTCGTTTTGGAGATTCCATTGAATTGTGTGGTGGAACGCATGTAAAGAATACGGCTGATATCTGGTCTTTTAAAATTGTTTCGGAAAGTGCAGTTGCTTCTGGAATAAGAAGAATCGAAGCCATTACAGGCGAAGCAGTTCAGGCCTTTTTTGATGCACAAGAGCTGATGCTGAAACGCATTAATGAGAGTCTAAAACATCCTCAAGACGCAGTCAAGGCGATAGGTGATTTACAGGCAGAAAATGCACTTTTGAAGAAAGAGCTAGAAGCCCTTTCAAAAGTACAAACTCAGATTGTTAAACAAGAATTACAGACGCAACTCCAAACTGTAAATGGAGTGGAGTTTCTAGCAGTAGAAGTAGATCTCACACCACCGGCGATTAAGGATTTAGCTTTTGATCTGGGTCAAGGAAAAGATAATTTATTTTTGATACTGGTTACCCAAAAGGGTGGAAAGCCTGTGGTCAGTTGCTACATCTCCAAAGCATTGGTTGCAGAACGATCAATGAACGCTGGAACTATTGTGAAGGAATTAGGGAAACACATCCAAGGTGGAGGTGGTGGACAACCCTTTTTCGCTACGGCAGGAGGTAAAAATCCAGAGGGTATCCCTGCAATGTTAGAAGCTGCAGCAGCTTTGGTTGAGTAAGGAAATGAGGTTTATACTTCTCGGTCTACCAAGTCAGTAACTACATAGTAACGCGGATCATCTATTGAGGCCTCAATACTACTGTCAAGTGATGGATTTGCTTTCAAAAGTAAGGTTTTACATTCTGGACTCAAGTGAGTCAGTTTTACTTGCTTGTTTAGGTTCAGATACTTTTGAATTAGGTTTTCAATCGCTTCAATTCCGGAATGATCACTCACGCGCGATTCGATGAAGTCAATTTCAATAATGTCCGGATCAGCTTGAACATCAAATTTAGAGCTGAAATTCTGAATTGATCCAAAGAACAGAGGTCCCCAGATTTCATAGACCTTAGTACCATCTTCTTTTATTCGTTTACGAGCACGGATCATAGTTGCATTTTCCCATGCAAATACCATAGCCGAGATGATAACCCCAGCGATAACGGCAATGGCTAAATCTTGCCAGACCGTAATGGCAGAAACAGAAATGAGTACAAATGCATCGGACTTTGGAATTTTACCAATGATTCTAAAACTACTCCAAGCAAAGGTTCCGATGACAACCATAAACATAACTCCGACAAGTGCAGCTATGGGAATAAGTTCTATTACACCTGATCCAAAAAGCACAAACATAAGCAACGAAAGTGCGGCAACAATTCCAGATAAACGTCCACGCCCACCTGAATTAACATTAATGATCGATTGTCCAATCATAGCACAACCGCCCATTCCACCAAATAATCCGTTTAAGAAATTAGCGCCACCTTGTGCCAAACACTCGCGATTTCCACTCCCTCGTGTTTGGGTTATTTCATCAACTAAATTTAAGGTCATAAGGGATTCAATCAGACCAACAGCAGCTAATAAAAATGCAGTGGGTAAAATCAAGTTCCAATGCCCCTCAAGGGTATATAATAATTCGAAAATCTGTCCCTGGAATATAGGTAAACCTCCCTGTAAACCTTCGCCACCTCCATCTTTAATGAAGGAGCCTACGGTAGAAACGTCAAGGCCTCCGAAAACGGTTACTAGAGCAACACTTACAATTGCTACTAGAGCTGCAGGAACTTTAGTGGTGAGTTTAGGTAAAAAGTACATGATTGCCATGGTCATTACTACTAGAGCAAGCATGGTATATAGTTCAGCGCCCTGAATCCATTGTGCGCCAGCGGCAGTAGTTTTTTGAAATAAGCCCAGTTGGGATAAGAAAATAACAATGGCTAATCCGTTTACAAACCCCATCATTACTGAATGTGGAATCAAACGAACAAATTTTCCTAGTTTAAATACACCTGCTGCAATTTGAATTACACCCACAAGTAGCAGGGTGATAAAAAGCCAGTGTAAACCTAGGTTTTCAACGGGTTGTGCGAGTGTATTTCCTACTTCATTTCCTTGCTGAATCATGTGAACCATAACTACAGCCATGGCGCCGGTCGCTCCAGAAATCATTCCGGGTCTTCCTCCAAAAATTGCAGTAACAATCCCCATCATAAAAGCACCGTAGAGTCCAACCAATGGGTCTATGCCTGCAATGAATGCAAAGGCTACCGCCTCAGGAACCAATGCGAGTGCAACTGTTAATCCAGAAAGGATATCGTTTTTTGGGTTTTGACTGAAGTTTTTTAATATTTTTTTCAAGGAATGGTGTTTTTTACAAAGCGGCAAATATAACCATTTCCTTTACAGCAGCAGTCTCAAAAGTAAAACTTCGAGATCGCTAATGTTTTATTCTTTAATTGGAGGGTAGTTTTTTAAGATTTCTGTAACAAAGCATTGGATACGTTCGTCTCTTTTTTTAGTGTACTCACTAATATACCCTTTGCCTTTTCCCTGCCAAACAAGCTGTTTGGTTTTTGTATCAATAAAATCAATAAACAGCATGCCATTTGTTTGCGAACTCACCGTAGCGATATTGTTATTAGGCCATCCCCATCCATTCCAAAATCCAAACCATAACCAAATCCAAAACCGTTGTTCTGATTAATATAAACATCGTTAGATGATTTGACTGCCAGATTAATCAACAAGTCGGGGGTTTCTGATTTGGTCAGTTCTTTTCCGTCTAATTCAGCTTCAATAGCTTTTAAGATTCTTTTTTTATCCAGATCTGAGATTTCAACCTCATCGATACCCGGCTTGAAAAAAGCATAGGTTTTGTATTCTTTAAAATCAACTGAGGTGTCAAAATCACTAAAAACACGAATACTGCTACAGCTTACAAAAGCTAAACAAATGAATAATAGAATCAGATTTTTCATAAATAAGTTTTAATATTAAATATAAAATACAAAAATCGTGCCTTTACTTTTTTGTTTTTTTAAAATCATAAGGACAATGTCGACATCCACTCAAACAACAAGACCCTCTTTTTAGGTGATATTGCTCCGTAAATACTTTGTAACCCTCTGGTGACATATAAAAATCTCCAACTTCAAATTCTTTTCCTTCTAACATGATTCTTTTTTGGTTACCTATTCCGAAATGGATTAATTTTGATCTATGTTTTTTGAAACCACACCACAGATTCCAAATCAATTCGTTACGCAAATAAACGGGTTTTCCATTACAATTAAAAGAGAGGATCTTATTCATCCCTTGGTTTCAGGAAATAAATTCCGCAAACTAAAGTATAATGTTCAAGACGCTCAGGCAAAAAAAGCAACTGCTCTCGTTACTTTTGGTGGTGCATATTCTAATCATTTGGCTGCTACTGCTGCAGCTGGAAAAACATTAAAAATTCAAACCCACGGTTTTGTTCGTGGAGATGAATTGGAAAACAAGACTCGGAATCCCACCTTACAATTTTGTGAAGCACAAGGCATGCAATTGCATTTTATTTCCCGTGATGCTTATCGACTAAAAGAGAAGGCCGAAGCGTTTAAAGCCTTTCTTGAAAACAACCAAGCCGCTTACGTAATTCCAGAAGGAGGGACCAATGCACTTGCAGTAAAAGGTTGTAGAGAAATTCTCACTACCGAAGACAGTAATTTTACAACAATTTGCTGTGCAGTTGGAACGGGTGGTACTTTTTCTGGACTGCTACAAGCCGCTCCAGAGCAAGAGGTGTTGGGTTTTGTTGTGGTACAAGATCCTGAGATAACAAATACAGTTACAAACTTTGCTGGCATAAACAAGAATTGGGAACTCGTATACGACCATGGTTTTGGCGGTTATGGAGCTTTCCCTTCTGAATTAATAAGCTTCATCAATGGTTTTTATGAGAAATATAAAATTCTTTTGGATCCCTTGTATACAGGCAAAATGCTTTTTGGTATTTTTACGCTTATAAAAAATAAACAATGGCGTTGGGGCAACAATATCCTAATTATACATACCGGAGGAATTCAGGGAATTCAGGGAGCAAATCAACGTCTGGAACAACAAGGCAAAGAATGTATTCGATACTAAGAAAAGCTTGTTTCGTTTTAGTCACTGCTGTTATGTTGAGTTGTAGCGTTACAAAAACAGTGCGTTCCAAGCCGCAACCCGTTTCCAAAAAAGAAACTCCAGTTGAGAAAAAAGCAGTCAAAATACCGCTTGTTGTAGCTGTAAAATTAACTCAAGAGCAAAAAGTACAAGCATATTTAAATCGTTTTGGCCCCATAGCACGAGCCGAAATGCAACAACATAAAATTCCGGCGAGTATTACTTTGGCACAAGGGATTTTAGAATCCGGAACTGGAGAAGGAAGATTGGCAAAAGAGGGAAACAATCACTTTGGGATTAAGTGCCATCGCGGTTGGAATGGTGGACGAATGTACCACGATGACGACGCAAAAGGAGAATGTTTTAGAACCTATGATGATCCTGCAGAATCCTATCGAGACCATTCTGTTTTTTTATGTGGAAGACAGCGTTATGCGTTTCTATTTAAATTCCATAAAAGAGATTATAAGGCTTGGGCAAGAGGATTGAAAAAAGCAGGGTATGCTACCGATCCTAAATACCCAAAAAAACTCATCAATATTATTCAGCGGTATGAGCTGTATCAATATGACACTAAGAAGGGAGTTCAAGCGCAATCCAGAAAAACATATCAAAAGCCAGTTGTAAGAAACGCAGAAGACAAAATTCATAGTGTTGAAGTAGGTGACACCTTATATTCAATTGCCCGTCAGTATAGTATTTCCGTTAGTGAAATAAAAAAGTACAACAACCTCATCGATAATACTATTTTTAAAGGTCAAGAATTGCTCATTCCAAAAAAGAAATAATCCATGCAATACCAACGCAGTAGTAAACTATTTAAAGCCGCACAAGAAGTCATTCCCGGAGGAGTAAATTCTCCGTTCGTGCTTTTAAATCGGTAGGAGGAACTCCTATTTTTGTAGATCACGCCAAGGGTGCCTACCTCTATGACGTAGATGGGAACCGACTGATTGATTATATCTCCAGTTGGGGCCCGATGATCTTGGGTCATGTATATGAGCCAGTGATTGATGCCTTAACCCAGCGTGCAAAAAAAGGGACTTCTTTTGGGATGCCCACAGCTTTAGAAACAGAAATAGCACGTTTGACCATCGAGATGCTGCCCAATATGGACAAGGTTCGATTTGTCAACTCGGGAACAGAAGCCTGTATGAGTGCGGTGCGATTAGCACGTGGATATACTGATCGGGAAAAAATAATAAAATTTGCCGGTTGTTACCACGGCCATGCAGATGCTTTTTTGATTCAAGCGGGAAGTGGTGCGGTTACCTTTGGAGCGCCCAACAGTCCCGGCGTTACGCAAGGCACAGCCAAAGACACCATCTTGGCGGATTACAATGATTTAGAAAGCGTAGGTACCGTTTTTGACCAATATCCAGAAGAAGTAGCAGCCATCATCATTGAGCCTGTTGCAGGAAATATGGGTTGTATCCCCCCACAAGCTGGATTTCTCGAAGGGCTTCGTACTTTGTGTGACCAATACGGTGCACTCCTTATTTTTGATGAGGTTATGACCGGTTTCCGACTAGCTCCAGGGGGTGCCCAACAACGCCTCAATATAAAAGCAGATATAGCTACTTATGGAAAAGTAATAGGCGGGGGGCTGCCTGTTGGTGCTTTTGCTGCCTCCAACGAAATAATGAGTTGTTTGGCTCCTGACGGACCTGTATATCAGGCTGGGACATTGAGTGGTAATCCTTTGGCTATGGCAGCTGGATTAGCCATGCTTACTGCACTGAAGGAGGATGAAGAAATGTATTCTCGTTTGGATCAAAAAACAGAGCGATTACATGAAGGTATGGCGGAACGAATTTCAGTGACGAGTTTACCTCATCAGATTAATCGCTTTGGCTCTATGATTTCGCTCCACTTTACCAATACGCCTGTTGTAGATTTTGCATCAGCTGCTGCGGGAGATAATGAATTGTTTAAAGCCTATTTTCATGGAATGCTTAGCGAAGGAATTTACCTTCCACCAAGTGCCTATGAAAGTTATTTTCTAAACGATGCACTTACAAACGACGATATTGATTTTACTCTTGATGCGTTTGAGCGTGTGATTAAAAGCTTATCGGCTTGAAACAGCTATTCATTCCGTTTAATTAAAGGATACCCAGAGAACATCATCTAATTTCTCAACTTTAGCGATTCCCTTTTTAGTCAATCCCTTCAAAGAAACATCCCACTTTTTATTACTCAAAGCTGCTTGCTCTTTCAATTGAGCTAATTCGATTAGGCTATTTGCTTTTAATAGGGATAAAATTGTCTTTTCTTCTCCAGTCAATTCTACAGCCTTCTTTTCTGGTCGCATTTGTGGAAAAAACAATACTTCCTGAATAGAACTGTTATTGGTCATGAGCATTACCAAACGGTCAATTCCAATTCCAATTCCCGAGGTAGGGGGCATTCCATATTCAAGCGCCCGTAAAAAATCTTGATCGATGAACATGGCTTCGTCGTCTCCTTTTTCGCTCAACTTCATTTGTTCTTCAAATCGTTCTCTTTGATCGATTGGATCGTTCAACTCCGTGTAGGCATTCGCCAATTCTTTTCCATTAACCATCAATTCAAAACGCTCGGTTAGTTTCGGGTTCGAACGGTGTTCTTTGGTCAACGGACTCATTTCTTTCGGGTAGTCCGTAATGAAGGTCGGTTGTATGAAGTGGTGTTCACATTGTTCACCAAAAATTTCATCAATCAATTTTCCAATTCCCATGGTTTCGTCAACTTCAATACCCAAACCTTTGGCAGTTTCTCGGAGCGTCACTTCATCCATTTCAGAAACATCAATTCCGGTATGTATTTCAATTGCTTTAAGAATTGGAACCCTAGGGTAGGGTGCTTTAAAATCTATGCTGTGGTCGCTGACGGTTACAGCTGAACTTCCATTGGAGTCCAAGGCTACTTTTTCAAGCAAAGCTTCGGTAGTTTCCATCATCCAGAAATAATCTTTGTAAGCGACATAAAGTTCCATTACAGTAAATTCAGGATTATGGGTTCGATCCATTCCTTCGTTACGGAAATCTTTAGAGAATTCATAAACCCCATCAAATCCTCCAACAATTAGTCGTTTTAAATAAAGTTCATTTGCTACTCTAAGATACAAGGGTATGTCCAGTGCATTGTGGTGTGTCATAAAAGGGCGAGCCGATGCACCTCCGGGTATGGGCTGTAAAATCGGTGTTTCAACCTCTAAATAATCTTTATCATTAAAATATTCACGTATGCTGTTGGTGATTTTTGTTCGCTTGATGAAGGTTTCTTTTACTTTAGGATTTACGATCAAATCTACATACCGTTGGCGGTAGCGTAATTCAGGATCGTTAAATTCATCATAGGTATTCCCTTCTGCGTCAGTTTTAGGTAATGGAAGCGGGCGTAAGGTTTTGTTCAGTACATCAAATTTCTTAACAGCGATGGTTTGTTGTCCAACTTGGGTAGTAAAAAGTGTTCCTTCGATTCCAATTATATCTCCAATGTCGAGAAGTTTTTTGTACACCTCATTGTAAAGCGTTTTGTCTTCTCCCGTACAAATTTCATCGCGATTGAAATAGACTTGAATTCTTCCTTGACTGTCTTGTACTTCAGCAAAACTGGCTTTACCTTGAATTCTTCTTGACATCAATCGGCCGGCAATGATCACTTCTTTCCCTTCAACAAAGTTGTCTTTTATTGAAGCAGAGGAATCACTTACAGGATAAAGAGGAGCTGGATATGGATTGANACCANAGGCTCTAAGTCGTTCTAGTTTTTCTCTTCTAATAATTTCCTGTTCGCTCAATGCAGCCATAGTATCCAAAATTTTAGCAAAGATAAGGGTTTCATTCAATTGAAAATCCAATTTTTACTATCTTGCTCAAAAAACTTGCCGTGAGCCTTTTTCGTGTCCTACTTTCCGTTCTTTTCCCTCCCCTTGCTGTTTTGGATCAAGGGTGTGGTTCCATCATTATTGTATTTGTTTTGACCCTCTGTGGTTGGGTTCCTGGTGTAATTGCTGCACTTGTAATTTTGAATAATACCAATCGATAGGATGCAAATTCCCAATAAGAAAATTCAACTTACCAACTTAAAGAATACCTCCTATCAACCTGCGTGGGATCTTCAAGAAAAACTACTCAAAGAAATTGTTGATCTTAAAATAGCGAACCGCAAAGCGGAAATTCAGCAACCAACGCCTAATTATTTTTTATGGGTTGAGCATCCTCCAGTAATTACTTTGGGTAAAAGCGGTGCTTTTGATCACCTCCTTTTAAATGAAGAACAACTTCGTGATCGTGGGATTGAATACTATAAAACCAATCGAGGAGGAGACATTACCTTTCATGGCCCCGGTCAGCTTGTAGGTTATCCCATTCTAGACTTAGAAAATTTTTTTACCGACATACATAAATACCTCCGTTTACTCGAAGAAATGGTAATCTTAACTTTGAAAGAATACGGCTTAGAAGGGACTCGAAGCCCAGGCGAAACAGGCGTTTGGTTGGATGTTGGAACACCTTTTGCTCGAAAAATTTGTGCTATGGGTGTAAAAGCAAGTCGCTGGGTGACCATGCATGGGTTTGCATTCAATGTAAATACCGATCTCACCTATTTTGATTATATTGTTCCCTGTGGTATTCATGGAAAGGGAGTAACGTCCTTGCAAGTAGAACTGAAAAGAGCAATTCCATTGGATGAAGTTCGAGGGAAATTGAGTACACATTTCCAAGCTCTTTTTGAAGCTGAATTTATTGCAGTAAATTAAAATAAAAAAAAGCAACTGATTCACTATGAATACGGATTTACAAGATTATTCACACAAACGATTGAACATACTCACAGGAGAATGGGTACTGGTTTCTCCCTTCAGAGCCAATAGACCTTGGCAAGGGCAAAATGAGGAAGTATCCCATGAAAAGAGACCAGCTTATGACGAGGGTTGCTATCTGTGTGCTGGGAATACAAGGATTAACGGCGAACAGAACCCAAAATATAAAGATGTATTTGTCTTCACCAATGATTTTACTGCTTTACAAAAAGAGTCTAACCCTTTTATTTCGAAAGATGGGTTGCTAGAAGCCCAGGGGGAACAGGGCATATGTAAAATTATTTGCTTTAGCCCAGACCATTCCAAAAGCCTAGCCGATATGCTGCCCGTTGAAATCGGAAAAGTCTTATCCGCATGGCGGAGAGAATTCAAAGAATTGGGAGAGCGAACAGAAATCAACTACGTTCAGATATTTGAAAACAAAGGGGCTGTTATGGGCTGCAGTAATCCCCATCCGCATGCGCAAATCTGGAGCCAATCCTCCCTTCCAAATGAGGTAATTAAAAAAGATCAGCACCAATTAAGCTATTTTAAAAAGAACAACAGCACTATTTTAGGTGATTATCTAGCTCAAGAATTGGTTCATAAAGAACGCATCGTATTCGAAAACCATTTTTTTGTTGTGTTAATTCCTTTCTGGGCTATATGGCCCTTTGAAACCATGATTGTTCCTAAAACTGCTCAAAAAGATATATTAGAATTATCTAGTTTGGAGATTACTCTTTTTGCGGAAGCTATTGCAGTGTTGACTAAGGCATATGATAAACTGTTTAACTGTTCCTTCCCTTATTCTAGTGGAATTCATCAAGCGCCAACCAACGGAGCAAATAATGACCATTGGCATTGGCATATGAGTTTTTATCCTCCACTATTGAGAAGTGCAACAGTAAAGAAGTTTATGGTAGGCTATGAAATGTTCGGCTCTCCACAAAGAGATATTACAGCTGAAGTCGCTGCAATCCAATTGAAAAGTTTAATCGATTAAAACTACAAAATAGTTTTGCTAATTAATCTCATAAATAAGCATCCCATTACTTTCCGATTGAACAACCAATTCTATCGCTTTATCAGCATCTGCATTGGCTAAATCAGCAGCTGAGGTTCCGTAAACAGGGAAACCACTAACAGCTGTTCCGTTACTGAAATAGAGGTGTACTTTTTGGGCGTCTAAATCCGTTGTGGTAACATAAATAATGTTGTTTATGTAGAAAATTTTCGGTGCGGTATAGCGACCGTAGGGGAGGGTGATCGGAATGCCTTTAATGGTCAGTATGTTTTCTGACAGGGTAACCAACGATTTGGTTGTAGTTGCAATTGTATGATCGGTCACCAAACCTAAAGGAGTTTTTATAACATTACCTTTGGTGTCTATTTGCACTAAATTTCCTTCGTTATCGGATGTAGTAAATGTTTTTAGGTACGAACTAACAGGCGTTCCCGAAAAAGGGATCGATTCTTTAGTTTTTACACGCGATTTACCAACTCGATTGAGGAGGTTGAGTTTCCCACTTTCTTCCTGTACAGCGATATAATCTTTCTTGTCAATTCGAATGTGCACGGGTGGATTAATAATGGGGGTCTTAGTCTTTTTGAAAGTAAATCCAGACACCCGCTTTCCTTTGTTATCATACATACGAACGCTTTTACCCTGCGCCAAGACAAAGCGATAATCCCTTCGCTGATCATAATCGAAAACGGCAAGTGGTTGTATGGGGTCGGTAGCTGGAATTTTTATAGAAAAAGGTTTTACAATTTTCCCATTACGGTCCAACACAAAAAAGCGGTCTTCTGTTCTAAACGCCATTTGAAGCCTTTTGTTTTTGTATAAATCAATTTGCTGAACACTTCCTTGGATTTGCCCAGGAAGCTGTTTTTTCCAATACAAATTCCCTTTGTCAGAAAACAGGTATAATTTGTTATTTACATCTTGAACCAATACATCCATTCCTTTGGTTCTATGGTTTTTGAGCCATTGTGGAGCAGCACTTAAAGGAGATTCTGTTTGTAATAAGTATTGATTTGAAACATCGTTTTGTTTCACTTCTAGATCATTCTTATGAATTCTTAAATGCAAATGCATAAAATCATTTTCTACAGCTCCCTGAAAAGCAATGTAGGGATAGCTCTCAGTATCCAATTGAGACCAAGGGTTTTTATTTTCCTTTTTATTTTTCCATAAGTCGATCAATGCCTTGGTTTGGGCAATCCAGAAGATGGAGCTTTTGGATGCAAGGTTTTCTTTGAAGCTGTTGTAAACTAAATTTTTACTCAACGTGCTTCCATCTTTATAGCTACTAATAACGGTTTTGATGGCTTCTTCACTTGCTGCAAAAACAATAAAGTTTTCGATTACTGCTCCCCAATTGGGAATTATCTTTCCGCCAATCGCTTCTGCAAAAACTAAGAGGTCATCCGGAAGTGTAGCTGGGTAGTAGGCTACCTCACGATACCGCTTTGCATTTTCAAGTTTGGGCAGCAATTGCCCCTGAGCTTGTGTTTCATTTTGGGAATGGAAAAGGAGCACCCGTTCCGATGCTAACTGTACCCATCCAATCTCATCAACAGTACTAAGTGGCTTCAGGTTTATCTGTGCAAGCGGGATGTTGTGATGCAAAACCCATTGCTTAAAAGCATCTTCGGTTTCCAATGCATTATTGAGCGGTATGGAAAGGAAAGCGCTGCTGCTTGCAGGAGTCAATTGATCCAAAAGAATTTTATGGGCTTCATTTTCTTTTAAAATCCCCAAAGGATCTCCCAAAGAGTCTTGAATAGCCACTAGGCCGTCCAAACTAAACCCAGATTCTTCAAAGCTAAGATCATAGGCATTCCAATCGTGACTTACTTTGGGCATTAAAGGGGTTTGACCGATCATGGTCTCGATCAGTTCTTCGACTTTCGGTTGAACTAAAATACTGGTGGGAGCGTTTGTGTCCAGGGTAGCGTATATTGTTTTAAAAAGTTCTGAGGAATTGGAAGTACTCTTTTGTTGGGAAGTGCGAATGCAATTCTCAATCAATAACTGTGAACTGGATCGTAAGGTGTAGCCTTCAATATTGGTACTGTATAGAACATTTGTCTCTCGTTTCTCAATATTGATTTGCACCTTACTGTACTCGATCGAAGGACCATTCATTAAAGTAGAGTCCAGCGGAGCTTTGTATATATGGGTCAAGGCTCCTGGGTTCTTACCAACCTTGGTAACACAAAGCAAACTTTCAACATCAGGAGCTCCAGAAAGCAAGTTGCTAATGTCTGCGGTCAACCTTTTGTTTAGCAATTTTATTTCTTTAAAAACTTCATTGTTGGTCAACTCGCTGGTTAATGTATTTGCATCATTGATTTGAATGACCCAACTGCTGTTTTGTGGAATCCAATCGATTAATTCACTTGGTTTGGAGCTTATTGGATTACAGTTCCACAAAATAAGAGCTAAACTCAATAATGAAAACAGCGGTAATCCTTTTTTAAAAAAGTGAAACAAATTCGTGTGGTTCATATGTGTTTTTATAAAATTCAAAAATAAGAAACTCAGAAATCAATTTGAAGCTGTTCGGGTAGTAATCTGAAAGTTTTTCTATGATGAGCAGTAATACCCACTGAACCGATAGCCTCCCGATGTTTTTTGGTAGGATATCCTTTATTGTTTTTCCAGTCGTATTGCGGGTGCTTCTGATCGAGTGCTACCATGAGATCATCTCGATAGGTTTTTGCGAGTATTGAAGCAGCAGCAATATTTTGATATTTTCCATCGCCCTTTATGATGCATTGGTGTGGAATTTTTTTGAATGGGTGGAAACGATTTCCATCGACCAGTATATGCGTTGGTAGGGGATCGAGTTTATGGATGGCCTTGTGCATAGCTTTTATAGCGGCATTAAGGATGTTGATTTTATCTACTTCTTTTGGGGTGCAATGCGCTACAGCGAAAGCAAGCGCACTTTTTTCAATAATGGGTCTGAGGTATTGCCGTTGTTTTTCGGTCAATTTTTTAGAATCATTCAGCAAAGGTTCATTAAAGTTGGGAGGGAGTATCACAGCCGCAGCAGTAACAGGCCCTGCAAGGCATCCACGACCAGCTTCATCTGTCCCCGCTTCTAATCCGTCGAGTAATTGTAGGCTTAACACGTTTTATATTTTAATATTCTCAATTCAAATTACTTACAATTATTTAACTTCGCAATCAAAATTACACCCTTTCATGACCCATAGATTCTTTTTTCTATTTTTTTTATTGAGTAGCACTCTTGTTTTTGCTCAGGGCTTATCGGGTACTAACTACCAAAAAAAATATAACAGTAAAGGAAAAAGCGCTGTTGGATCCGATAGCTGGCCTAGCCTACAAAACGAATTCGATTCAATAAAAGTTAAAGACTCTATCGTCGGAGATTCTATTTCCATAGACATGTACAGAATCTATACTGTAGATCGAGACTCTACCATGTAGATACTACCTTGACGGTGCAGAAAGAATATAAAATGAATTTTCTGCGCAGAGATTATTTTGAATTATTACCTTTTTCTAATACGGGACATGCTTTTTCTAATACGGGATATGATTTTACAGAAAAATCTTTGCTGCCTAGTTTAGGAGCAAATTCTAAACACTTTGCTTATATAGAAGCTTCAGAGGCGCTCTACTATCAAGTTCCAACTCCGATTACGGAACTTTTTTTTAGAACCACTTTTGAACAAGGACAAATGGCGCAAACGACCATCGCAGTTAATTTGAGTCCTCAGTTCAATTTTGCATTCACCTATAAAGGGGTTCGCTCTCTGGGGAAGTATGTCAATTTGCGTTCTGCAAACGAACGCTTTGAGTTTTCATTCAAATATCAATCCCTCAGTACGCGCTATACGTTATGGGGCCATTACGCCAACCAATCCATCGAAAATCAAGAGAATGCGGGGATTGATGGGGAGGGTATACTTCTTTTTGAAACGGCAGATCCCGACTTTTTAGACCGTTCGGTTTTGGATGTTCGAATCAAAACAGCCGACAATATACTGGCAGGGAAACGCTCCTTTATAGATCATCACTTTAATTTAGTTCCATCCAAAGACTCCGTTCGAACGAAATTACTCCTAGGACATCGGTTTTTAAATGAATCTCGCTATTACAATTATAACGACTCTGGAGGCAGTGATCATTTTGGTGATCTGGTAATAGGAAGATCGAGAATAAGTGACCGAGCAAAGCTTAAAAGAATTAAAAATCAAATTTACACTGAATTCAACACTCCTTTTACAGGGGAGCTTCGTGCAGGAATAGCAGCAGTTCAATCCAATTATTTCTTTGGACTAGAAGAAGGGGAAGAAGTTTCAGACACTGTACCCAATCAAATTAAAGCAACGCAATACCTGTTAAGTGGGGACTGGAATTTTCGTTGGAAAGGATTTTCGATGCGAGCTACCCTTCAGAAAAGTACCGGTGGAAGTTTATTGAGTGACGAAATTGGTGTAAAAGCCCGCTATGAATTCCCCAACAAGGCCGCTTTTACGGCACGGACAAGCTTTAGGAATCAAAGCCCCGATTTTAATTTTCAACTTTATAAGAGTGATTATCAAAGTTACAACTGGTACAATCCTAATTTAGAGAATCAAAAAACAGTACATTTCTCTGTAAACCTCGAACACCCTTGGCTCGGGAGTCTTTATGCGCATTGGCAACAACTCACCAACTACACTTATTATAACACCACATCGTTTCAGCCTGGTTACGAAGACCCCAATGTCGACAAGGAGAGTATTCTTTATAGACCCCCAGATGATGTTTATTTAGCCGCCCCTGCACAGGCAGACGAAGTCCTTGATTATATCAAGATCCGATACCGTTCGGAATATAAGCTTGGAAACTTCGCAATGACCAACACCATGCAATATCAAAATGTTGCTAGTGATGCACAGGCCATTCAAGATTCTTTAGTCTCGCAACCCCTAAACGTCCCCGAATGGAATTTGAGAACCACCCTGAGCTTTAGTCGCGATATTTTTAAGAAAGCCATGTACTTGCAAACGGGGGTTACCGGGCATTACTTTACAAAATACTATGCCGATCGTTACAACCCTCTATTAGGTGATTTCTCTAGACAAAGCGACGTTTTGATTGGGGACTTCCCTAGGATCGATTTTTTCATCAATGGAAAAGTGCAACAAACCCGACTTTATTTAAAGGCCGAACACATCAATACGCTCTTTACTGATCCAAATTATTTTAGTGCCCCAGGTTATCCCTACCGCGATTTTGTTGTACGTTTTGGTTTGGTTTGGAATTTCTTCCAATAGCTGAGGTTTGTATTGAC
>JGI20156J14371_10001269_pt1 | contig 20959 bp, 18 predicted proteins | sample COG_06_FD_14371 | JGI IMG/M metagenome (IMG submission 14371)
TGTTGAAGGTTTAAAAGAAAATACTAAGTTTCAAACTCTTAAAGGAGTTACGGGATCTGGTAAAACCTTTACAGTTGCCAATGTTATAAATAAAATAAACAAGCCAACTCTAGTTCTTGCTCATAATAAAACTTTAGCTGCTCAACTTTACTCAGAATTTAAAGACTATTTTCCTTCAAACTCAGTTGAATATTTTGTTTCATATTATGACTATTACCAACCAGAAGCATATTTACCAGTAAGTGGTACTTATATAGAGAAGGATTTATCCATTAATGAAAATATTGAAAAATTACGATTAAGTACAACTTCATCATTATTATCTGGCAGAAGAGACGTCATAGTTGTAGCATCAGTGTCGTGCTTATATGGAATTGGAAATCCAGTTGAATTCAAAAAAAATATAATTTCTATTGAAAAAAATCAAAAAATATCACGAACAAAATTTTTACATAAATTAGTTCAAAGTCTTTACTCTAGAACAACAATAGAACTAATAAGTGGATCATTCAAAGTGTCTGGAGATATTGTTGATATTTATCCAAGCTATGCAGATCATTGTTTCAAAGTTCATTTTTTTGGTGACGAGATTGAATTAATTGAAATTTTTGATCCACTAACAAAAAAAACTATTGAATCAATTGACAAGTTAAATATTTATCCAGCCAATATGTTTGCAACTTCACCTGATGTATTGCAAAATGCTATGAACGAAATAAGGTTTGATTTAAAAAATCAAATTGAATACTTTAAAGAGATTGGTAAATTTCTTGAAGCAAAAAGATTAGAGGAAAGAACAAACTTTGACCTAGAAATGATACAAGAACTTGGATATTGTTCTGGAATAGAAAATTATTCTAGATATATAGATAAGAGATCTCCTGGAACAAGACCTTTTTGCTTACTCGACTATTTTCCAGAGGATTATCTTATGATAGTTGATGAAAGTCACGTTACACTATCTCAAGTACGAGCTATGTATGGAGGGGATAGAAGTAGAAAGGAAAATTTAGTTGAATACGGATTTAGGCTTCCAGCAGCAATGGATAATAGGCCTTTAAAATATGAGGAATTTGAATTTGTACAAAATCAAGTAATTTATGTCAGTGCAACTCCGTCTGATTATGAGCTTGAAAAAACAGAAGGGATTTATACTGAGCAGATAATAAGACCCACTGGATTATTAGATCCAATTATTGAAGTTAGAGAAAGTAAAAATCAAATAGACGATTTAATTAATGAAATACAAATTCGTGTTGAAAAAGACGAAAGAATTCTCGTTACTACATTAACTAAACGAATGGCAGAAGAATTGACTAAATATCTAAATAATATCGATGTAAGATCAAGATATATACATAGTGATATTGACACTTTAGAAAGAGTAGAAATCATGCAGGGACTAAGAAAAGGATTATTTGATGTATTAGTTGGAGTTAATCTACTTAGAGAAGGACTTGATCTTCCAGAAGTATCACTAGTAGCTATTATAGATGCCGACAAAGAAGGTTTTCTAAGAAGTCATAGATCTTTAACTCAAACAATTGGAAGAGCTGCTAGAAATATAAATGGTAAAGCAATTTTTTATGCTGATAAAGTTACTAATAGTATGAAAAAAACTATTGATGAAACAAATTATAGAAGAAGTAAACAAAAAGAATTTAATATTTTAAATAATATAACTCCAACCCCACTTAAGACTAAAATTAAAGACGTTTTTGTAAATGATTCTCAACAAATTGATCTAAATAAAATTAAAAATAGCCATCAATTAATTAGAGATAAAACAAAAATGTCTAAAGCAGAAAAAACAAAAGAAATAAATTCATTAAGAAAAGAAATGGAAACTGCAGCTAAAGCTTTAAATTTCATAGAAGCTGCAAGAATTAGAGATTTGATAAAGGAACTAAAAAAATAATGAAGAGGGGAAAACACCCCTCTTCATTTAAATTATTTTTTGACTGAAATAATTTTTTTAGCTTGTTTATGAAATTCTTTTCTTTTTGGAAGATTTACTTTCAAAATACCATTTCTATAAAATGATTCTATTTTAGTTAAATCAATTGAAATTGGTAGTTCATAAGATTTATTGAAAGAAGAAAAATTAAATTGCTGCAACATATAATTATCATTAGAGTCAGAGTCAGACTTTTTTAAACTTAATGATAAAATTCGATTATCAAGTTCTATTTCAAAATCAAGATTATCTTTTCCTGGAATTGAAAATTCTAAAATAAACTCTTTATCATTTTCGATAATATTAGTCGCTGGATTGTTTCCACTATTATTAGGTAAAATATCCCATGTGTTTCTAAAGAAATCATCAAAGACAAAGGGTAAAAAATTGGATTGTTTTTTTATTAAATTCATAGTTTTTATTTTTAAATTAAACAAATATTTATATTCTTTTAAAGAACAAAATAAATGCCATTTAAAAATAATAGACATTATGTCATTTAAAACATATTAATTAATGACATTATGTCAGTTTAGTAAAGCACTTCCTGAATCTTGTCAGCTGCTTCTTGAAATTCAGTAGCGCTGTATACTTTGAAATCACAGTTATCTATAATCTCTTTAGCTATTTCAGCATTTGTACCTTGCAGTCTAACAATTATAGGTACACTAATGTTTTTTAAATTATTATAAGCATCAACAATACCCTGAGCCACTCTATCGCACCTAACAATTCCTCCGAATATATTTACCAATATAGCTTTAACGTTAGGATCTTTCAAAATCAATCTAAAAGCAGCTTCGACTCGCTTTGCATCAGCTGTCCCTCCAACATCGAGAAAATTAGCAGGATCACCTCCGGATTGCTTAATTAAATCCATTGTGGCCATAGCTAATCCGGCTCCGTTAACCATACAGCCAACATTACCGTCCAAATCAACATAATTTAATCCTAATTCTCTAGCTTCTACTTCAACCGGATTCTCTTCTTTTAAATCTCTCCATTTAGAATAATCATTATGCCTGAATAAAGCATTGTCATCCAAAGTAACTTTAGCATCGACTGCCATTATTTTATTGTCTGATGTTTTTAACACAGGGTTAATCTCAAACAAGGATGAATCTGAGGAAACATAAGATTTATATAAAAGAGAAATGAATTTAACCATTTCCTTAAATGATTTTCCAGACAAACCTAAATTAAAAGCAATTTTTCTAGCTTGAAAAGGAAGTATACCCAAAAGAGGATCTATGTCTTCATAAAAAATTAGTTCAGGTGTTTTTTCCGCAACAGACTCAATATCCACGCCACCCTCGGTTGAATACATAATCATGTTTTTACCTGTTTTTCTATTTAATAAAATTGAAACATAAAACTCTTCAGTTTCAGATTCGCCAGGATAATAAACATCTTCTGCAATTAAAACTTTTCTAACTAACTTACCTTCTTTTGATGTTTGAGGAGTTATTAAATTCATACCTAAAATGCTAGAAACAACATCTTTTAAGTCATCCTTACTCTTTGCAATCTTTACTCCACCACCTTTACCCCTTCCACCAGCATGAATCTGGGCCTTGACAACAAACCAATCTGTACCTGTTTCTTCAACAAGCTTCTTTGAAACATTTTCAATTTCATTTAAATCATCAAGAACAACACCTCTTTGAACATTAACTCCGTGTTGAGCTAAAATTTCCTTTCCCTGATACTCGTGTAAATTCATAATTAATAATTTATTTCAAGCAAATATAATAGAATATGACCAAGAATAACAGATGTAAGTAACTAAATAATGTTATAAATATAACAAATTGTTTTATTTTTATAATAAATTTAATTTTATTATAAAACCGTATAAACTTAATATAGATTTGCAAAATGAAAAATTCAACCTTGCTAGAGATATCAAAAAAATTTGGAACACCAACTTATGTATATGATGCATCTAAAATCAAGAGTCAATACGAAAGACTTATTAACTCGTTTAAAGAGGTTAGAAACTTAAGAATAAATTATGCTGTAAAAGCATTATCTAATATTTCAATTTTAAAATATATAAATCAACTCGGTGCAGGAATTGACACGGTTTCAATTCAAGAAGTTATGATTGGTCTTAAAGCAGGATTTAACCCAGAAAAAATAATTTACACACCTAATGGAGTTTCAGTTGAAGAAATTCAAAAAGTTTCTGAAATGGGCGTAAATATAAACATAGACAACCTTAGTGTTTTAGAACAATTTGGAGGCTTAAATCCAGACATACCTATATGTATTAGAATCAACCCTCATGTTATGGCTGGAGGAAATAACAAAATTTCTGTTGGGCATATTGATTCTAAGTTTGGGATAAGTATACATCAAATTCCATTACTATTAAGAATAATAAAAAATACCAACATAAAAGTAAATGGAATTCACATGCATACTGGAAGTGACATTTTAGACATAGAAGTATTTATTCATGCAGCAGAAATTTTATTTGAGACAGCCTCTAAATTCAAAGATTTGGAGTTCATCGATTTTGGCAGTGGATTCAAAGTACCTTACTCTCAAGGTGATAACGAAACAAACATTGAAGAATTAGGAAAAAAACTATCAAAAAGATTTAACGATTTTTGCAACGATTATGGGAAAGAATTAACATTAGCTTTTGAACCCGGCAAATTTTTAGTCAGTGAAGCAGGTAATTTTTTATGCTCAGTGAATTCTATAAAACAAACCACTTCAACAGTTTTTGCTCAAGTAGATTCTGGCTTTAATCACTTTGTAAGACCAATGATGTATGGATCAAATCATGATATTAAAAACATTTCTAATCCGAATGATAACGAAAGGTTTTATTCAGTTGTTGGATACATATGTGAAACGGATACTTTTGCAAACAACAAAAGAATATCTAGAATAAACGAAGGAGATGTTTTATGCTTTAAAAACGCAGGAGCCTATTGCTTTACAATGGCCAGTAATTACAATTCTAGATATAAACCGTCGGAAATTCTTTTATTAAACAACAAGGCAATTGAAATAAGAAAAAGAGAAAACATTGAAGATATTTTAAGAAATCAAGTAGAAGTTGCTTTTTAGAATCAATCTATTACTCCTGAACCAATAAGCTCTTTATTTTTATACCATACTGCAAACTGACCTTTGCTAATAGCAGACTGTAAGTTTTCAAAAACCATAAAAACACCATCCTTGTCAAAAACTAATTTCGATTTTTGTAGAGGCTGACGATATCTTATTCTTGATTCATATTTATTATTCGAATTTTGATAATCAATGTCAGTTCTTACCCNATGAAAATTTTTGTTTTTTATAAATAATACCTTTTTAAATAAACCTGGATGATCTTTGCCTTCTCCTACATATACTATATTGTTGATTACATCTGTTTTTATAACAAACAAAGGTTCTTTACTTCCTCCTATAGCCAATCCTTTTCTTTGGCCAATTGTAAAAAAATGCGCTCCATGGTGCTCTCCCACAACAGTACCGTCATTTAAAGAATAATTAAATGATTTAGCAAGTTTTCTTAAATTATCAATTGAATCATCTTGCATAATCCAAAGTGTTTAAATAAGGGGTAAAATCATTAGAAATTTTAACGACAACACCTTTTTTTATTTTTAATTTTTGCTGCAAAAACTCTGGAAGCTTAACTTTTCCAACAAAACACAAACCTTGAGAATCTTTTTTATCAGCAGTTACTAAGTTTTGTTTTTTAGCAATTAACCTAACTTCTTTTTTATATAGATCTCCAATTGGAAACATAACTTTAGAAAGTTGTTTTTGAGATAATTGACATAAAAAATAAGATTGATCTTTATTTAAATCTTTTCCAACCAAAAGACTGAAATGATTGTTTTCTGAAACCACTCTACAATAATGACCAGTTGCAACATAGTCAGCTCCTAAGTTTTTAGCTATTTCTAAAAAAACATCAAATTTAATTTCCCTATTACATAAAACATCAGGATTAGGAGTATTACCAATCTTGTATTCATTAAACATATAGTCAATAATTCTTTCTTGATATTGTTTACTTAAATCTATTGTTTGAAAAGGTATTGATAATTTTTCTGCAACAATCATCGCATCGTAACTGTCTTCTACCCAAGGACATTCATTTGAAATAGTAACAGTTTCGTCATGCCAATTCTTCATGAAGATTCCAACAACATCATAACCCTGCTTTACAAGTAAATGAGCAGCTACGCTTGAATCCACTCCTCCCGAGAGAGCAACAACCACTCTAGTGTTTTTATTAGACATTGAAAAAAGTTACTATTTCTTACCTTGAAGTTTTCTTTGTTTCTCAGCTTCTTCCATCATTTCTTGCATTTTTCTTTGAAACCTGTTTTGTTTTGTAGGCTTTTTCTTATTTTCCTGCACTTGTAATCTTATTTTTTCCTCATCAATAATGAAATACTTGATTGAAATCATAATTAATATTGTTAATATGTTGGAAATAAAATAATACAAACTAAATGCACTAGCATAATTATTAAAGAAAAACAACATCATAACAGGCATTAAATACATTATGAATTTCATATTAGGCATTCCTGGTTGTGATGTTTGCATTTGCGCACCTGATGACATTTTGGTGTAGAAAAATATAGCAATAGAAGCTAGAATTGGAAGAAGACTTATATGATCTCCATAAAAAGGAATACTAAAAGGAAGTTCAGCTATGGTATCATATGAGGAAAGGTCTTCAGCCCATAAGAATGATTTTCCTCTGAGCTGAAATGCTATCGGAAAAAAACAAAATAAGGCATAAAACACAGGTAGCTGAAGTAATGCCGGAACACATCCTAGCAAAGGGTTAGCACCTGCTTTATTATACAACTTCATAGTTTCCTGCTGTCTTTTAACCGCATCGTTTTTAAACTTTTCATTAAGCTCAGTTATTTCGGGCTTTATGACTTTCATTCTAGCCTGAGAAACATACGTTTTATAGGTTACTGGAGACATTACAACACGAGTAGCAATAGTCATTAAAATCACAGCAAGTCCAGCGGAAAAATATTTACTTAAAAACCCAAAAAAAGGAAAATAAATAAATCTATTAATCATACCAAAAATCCCCCAGCCAAAATAAATAGAATCATAAATTTTGTTGTCATACTCTTTTAAAATATCATAATCATTTGGTCCAAAATACCATTTCAATTGACTGTTAACTTCCGAACCTAAAAGATTTAAAGGAATTATAGAAGAATAATTTTTGGTAAACATTGCTTCTTTACCTTGATCTTCAAATAATTTTTTTGATTCAAATTGTACATTGTTTACTGGTGAATCTAAAACCAAAATAGAGTTGAAAAAATGTTGACCATATGAAATCCATGATACTGAATCTTCATTATCGTCTGAATCTGAATAAGAGCTCAAATAGTCTGTATCATCTCCATCATATTGATACATAAGCTGACTATACCTGTTTTCATAATCAATACTTTTAGCTTGTCTAAAAGCATCTAAACTCCAGTTCAAATTAACGTTTGAATTAGAGTCTATCAGAGAAGAAAAACCAGATGAACTAACATTAAAGTCAATCATGTATCCCGATTTAGGTATTTTGTATTCAAATGATATTGATTGATCAGCTGAAACAATTAATGACATTTTTAGAACATTGATTTTACCTTGCCTTTCCATTTCATAGGTAAAATTATAGTCAGAGGTGTTTATTTTATTTCCGTTTTTAAGATTAAAATTTAAGCTGATGTTTTGATTATCATTTTTAATCAAAAACAAATCATCACCTTTATAATCAACATAATCTTTTAACTGAAGCTCAGTCAAAGAACCTCCTTTAGTATTAAATTTAAAAATAACATCATCATTTTCAATGACTATTTCTTCACTCTCCAACTCAGAATCTATGAGAATGCCATTAAAATTTGAGCTAACAACTTCATTTATATCTTTAATTGGATTTTTATTAATTTCAGTATCTTGGTTTTTTGAAATTATTTCTTTTTCTTCAATTGCGTTTTGCTCCAGATTTGGGATGGTAACATTAAACCAATAAAAAACGGCAGCGATAAGAAATAAAAATCCTATAATTTGATATATATCTAATTTATTTTCTTCCATTTTAATTTTTAGAATTATTATAGATTAAACAAGCTTGAACAAACGACACAAATAGTGGGTGTGGAGTCTCAACAGTACTTTTATATTCAGGATGAAATTGAACACCAACAAACCAATCATTTAAAGGAAGTTCAATTATCTCAACAAGTCCTGTTTTTGAGTTAATTCCACTTGTTTTCAACCCTGAATCCTGTAAAACTTTTAAATAATCATTATTAAGTTCCCAACGATGCCTATGCCTTTCAGTTATTGATTTCGAATTATAAATTTTGTAACTCATAGAACCTTCGTCCAAATCACATGCCCAAGATCCTAACCTCATCGTTCCTCCTTTATTGACAATGTTTTTTTGATCTTGCATAAGACTAATCACGGGATGTAAAGTTTTTTCATCCATTTCAGTAGAATTAGATCCTTCAAGATTTAAAACGTTTCTAGAGTACTCTATAATTGCCATCTGCATCCCTAAACATATTCCAAAAAAAGGAATATTATTTTCTCTTACATATTTTATGGATTTGATCTTTCCCTCAATTCCTCTTGACCCAAATCCAGGAGCAACAATAATACCATCTAGCTTTGAAATTTGATTTTTAATTTGATCATCGTCTATGAACTCAGAATGTATTGAATGAATAACAACTTTTGTTTCATTTACAGAGCCTGCATGGACTAATGCCTCTAAAATAGATTTATAAGAATCCTGTAACTCAACATACTTTCCAATTAAACCAACATTAACAGTATTTTTAGGAAACTTCAATCTATTAACAAATTCTGTCCAACTTTCCATGTTGGTTGAACTAAAATTTGAAATATCTAATTTTCTTAAAACAACCTTATCTAATTTTTCTTGTTCCATCATTAAAGGAACATCATATATTGTAGAAGCATCCTTTGATTGTATTACTGAATCAACATCAACATTACAAAAAAGAGCCAATTTGTTTTTAATTTCATCAGAAATATCGTGTTCAGTTCTGCAGACTAATATGTCTGCGTTAATTCCACTTTCCATTAATGTTTTTACAGAATGTTGAGTTGGTTTAGTTTTAAGCTCCTTGGCAGCAGATAAATACGGAACTAATGTAAGATGAATAACAAGACTGTTTGCACTACCTAATTCCCATCTTAATTGTCTAACAGATTCTATGTAAGGTAAAGATTCAATATCTCCTACCGTTCCACCAATTTCAGTGATTATAATATCAAATTCATTAGTATCTCCAAGTAGCTTTATTCTTCTTTTTATTTCGTTTGTAATATGTGGAATAACCTGAACAGTTTTGCCTAAAAAATCACCTCTTCTTTCTTTTTCAATAACTGTTTGATATATCTTTCCAGTCGTAACATTATTAGCTTGAGATGTTTCGACATTTAGAAATCTCTCGTAATGACCTAAGTCCAAATCAGTCTCTGCACCATCTGATGTAACATAGCATTCTCCATGTTCATAGGGGTTTAAAGTCCCAGGATCAACATTAATATAAGGATCTAGCTTTTGTATAGTTACATTTAATCCGCGAGATTGCAATAACTTGGCTAAAGATGCTGAAATAATTCCTTTTCCTAATGAGGAAGTAACACCTCCAGTAACAAATATATATTTAGTTTTAGGCATTAATATATTTTAAGGGATCAAAAATACAAAAAAAGAAAGTGACTCTGTTTTAAATTTAAAAATCAATACATTTTATTTCACAGAGGAGATTTCAAGAACTTCTAGATTATCATGCTTAATAAGTAAAATTGATTCGTTTATGTATCCTTGTTCTTTGTTTTTATAATTAAATCTATTTTGATAATATTTTGTTTCCCCTAAATCAACTGATTTTATCAGCTTTTTTCTATGAGCTGTACGTAAAATTAAATCAAGAGCAATTTCATATCCTCTTATTGCAATTTTATTTGGAAGTTTTCCAAAATCTTCAATAAATAACTCATTTAGTTCATTTAGTTCATCACCATAATTGGGAAAGAAATAGGATGGATAAGTAAATTTTAAATTACCTAGGTGTTGATATGAAATATTTTCGTTTTCGTAAGTTTCAGATCTATAAGANGAAAAGAGATNAATATTTCTATCTTTTGAGATTTGAGAATTTAACAATGANGAAACACTAGTAATAATATTCAAATTTTGGGATTCTAAAAAAACTAAATTATTCTTTTTTTCAACCAGAAGTGAATCAGTAATATCAGGATCAACTAAACCCATAGTTAAATCAGTATCTATAAGCTCGGCATAAGGAAAACGTTTTAAAAGTTTTTCCTTTACTTTTTCTGTGGATTTATCATAAATAATCATAACACAAGGATCTGGATCTATAGTAATTAAACTATCAACATGATTATACATTAACTCTCTTTGGGATTCAATGCTTGGTATTGATTGAAAAACATTTTTATTTATCTCAATTTTTTTTGAGTCAAGGGAGATATAATAGGAACTTTAGAGTCTTTAAGATTTGATGAAAACCTATTAATATTTCTTGGTATTAAAGGACCTAAAATAAAGTCATAATTGTTAATACTTTTACTTTTAGATATGTTATCTATTTCTAAAAAGCTGTTTTTATTATCATAAGTATCAATATGCGTTTTTATTCCTGTTTTTTTTACAGCTTTAAGAGCCGTAAGTACTCCACTATAAAAATCCAGAGATAAAGTTGTAAGGTTTAACTTTTCTAAATATTTTTTTGTGTTTTCGATAGAGTCTATTTCAATTTTATTTAAATTAAAAGGAGCTATAAAACCGAACTTAATCGACTTTTTTTTAGGAATACTATCNAATAAATTTTGATTTGTTTTGGTTGATACTAAAACTTCCTCCACAACTTTTTTTATGGNCTCTTCTAANACAACAGTTGTTATAAATGGTATTTTTAATACCATTTTTTTTGATATTTTATCACCCTTTATTGAGGGATTATATTTTTTAATAAGATCTATAGGAACATCATATAAGTTGGAAATAGTAAATAAAGTTTGCTTTCTTTTAACCTTGTGCTCTATAAACTCAATGACTGAACTGGATTTAGAATTTTGATTTAAATCTTGAGAAAATCCAAATACAGAAACAAACAACAAAAGAAAAAAAATTTTAAAAACTCTCATTATTCCCATTCAATTGTTGCAGGTGGTTTTGAACTAATATCATAAACAACTCGATTCACCCCTTTTACATTATTAATAATCTTATTCGAAACTTCTTGTAAAAATTCATAAGGAAGATTTACCCAATCAGCAGTCATACCATCTGTAGATTCTACAGCTCTTAAAGCAACACATTGCTCATAAGTTCTTTCATCACCCATTACACCTACACTTTTGACAGGCAATAGTATTGCACCTGCTTGCCAAACCTTATCATATAAATCATTCTCTAATAAACCTGAAATAAATATATGATCAACTTCTTGAAGAATCCTTACTTTTTCATTTGAAATATCTCCTAATATTCTAATTGCTAATCCAGGTCCTGGAAACGGATGTCTTTTTAAAAGTCTATTTTCAATTCCTAAACTTTTTCCTACCCTACGCACTTCATCCTTAAAAAGCATTTTCAAAGGCTCAACTACAGAAAGTTTCATAAAATCCGGAAGTCCACCAACGTTATGATGTGATTTAATAGTCGCAGAAGGTCCTTTTACTGAAATTGATTCAATAACATCAGGATAAATAGTGCCTTGAGCTAACCATTTAGCTCCATTGATTAACTTGGACTCTTGATCAAAAATATCTATAAAAGATTTTCCAATAATTTTTCTTTTTTCTTCAGGGTCACTTATGCCTGACAAATTATCAATAAAATACTTTGAAGCATCAACACCCTTAACATTTAATCCCATTCCTTTGTACTGGTCTAAGACATCACTGAACTCATTTTTTCTTAGTAATCCATTGTTTACAAAAATACAATGAAGGTTTTCTTTAATAGCCCTATGGATTAAAACTGCTGCAACAGTGGAATCAACTCCACCAGAAAGACCAAGAATCACTTTATCTTGTCCAACTGTATCTTTAATTTCCTGAATTGTTTTTTCAGAAAAAACATCTGGAGTCCAATCAGGATTTACGTTTGCTATTTTTATTAGAAAATTTTCTAAAATTTTCTTACCATCTTTTGAATGGTAGACTTCAGGATGAAATTGAATAGCATAAAGCTCCTCCTCTTCAATTGAGTAAGCAGCATTTTTAACATCTTGAGTACTTGCAATACATTTGGAATTTGAAGGAAGGTTTTCAATTGTATCACTATGACTCATCCATACTTGAGAACCAAGTTCAACATTTTCAAACAATTTACATTCTGAATCTATAGTGGTTAATTTGGCTCTTCCATATTCTCTTTTGTTCGAGGGTATAACTTTACCGCCAAAAAAATGCGAAATATATTGTGCACCATAACAAACTCCTAATAGTGGTTTTTTCCCTTTTATTTTTGAAAGATCGATATGCAAAGCGTCCTTTGATCTTACTGAAAATGGAGATCCTGAAAGAATTATAGCTTTAAAAGAATCTAAATCAACATCCAAATTATTGTAGGGGTGAATTTCACAGTAAACAAATAACTCTCTTACTCTTCTAGCAATTAATTGAGTGTATTGCGATCCAAAATCAATAATAAGTACTTTATCTTCCATATTCAAAATTACTACTAAATCATAAAAAAACTCATTGGAAATCAGTTAAAATTCAAGAATTAAAAATTCTTTATTAAATGGATCAATATTTTTAATTAAACTCTCTATTAAATCAATTTTATTTTCATTATGAAAGGTTGAAAAATTAACTTGCCTTTCTTGAAAAGAATCATTTGGAAATAATTCATTTTTTAAAGCAATTAATCTTGATAAACTATCTTTATGCACCCTTTTTTCAGCTTTAATTAATCGTTTTTCAAGATTCTCAATTCCATTAATCTGTTTTTTTTCCTGTGCCCTAACAGCACCTAAAAAGGATTTGTCAGTAAGTTTAGCTAACTTATGAAATTGTGAAAAATTTTGTTTGATTATATTTTTTTGATTAGATAAATCAATCTTTATTTTTGAATTTTTCAATAAATAAAGCTGTTTTAATTTATTTGAATTATCAAATAAATTAGATATTGAAATTTTGAATTTTTCGCATTTATCTTTTTGCTTTTTTGAAATAAACAAAACAGATGATCTAACAGAAAGTATAGGGAAAGTAATTTTTTTTAAATTAAAATATTCTTTAAGCTGAAGCCAATAAGCCACTTCACTTCCACCACCAACATATGCTAAATTTGGTAAAATAAATTCTTGATAAACCGGTCTTAATAATGCGTTTGGAGAAAATCTCTCTGGATGTTTATTAACCTCATTTATTATTTCACTTCTAGTGAAAGAAATATCTGTTTCCAAAATATTAAATACTCCATCATTTTTTTCTATCCTAGCTCTTAAATTATCTTTAATATAAAATAAATTAATTTCTCTTGAATTAACTTGAGGATTATAAGAATTATTAAAAACTTTATTTAACTCATTATTAGTATTTTGAACATTTTTATTTGAATTATTGTTTAATAATTCGTCTATAATAATTTCTGAAAAAAGGTTTTTCAAATGCTTATTATCTGGTTCAATAACTAACAATCCATATTTCCCAAATAAACTATGCACAAGATTCAAAGTAGCAATAGATAAATTTTTATTTTTCAAATAGCACGATTCAAAAAGAGATAAAAGATTCTTGAAATCTGAAAAATTAAAATACTTTTTCATTTCATCATAAACATTTTCTAATCCATCTGTATTTAGCCTGCCAACAGGACCTTTAGAGTTTAAATTCCAACGAAATTTTTTATTTTTATAGTTGAAGAAATTAATTTCTTCAAAATCATGATCTTCTGAAGCCATCCAAAAAACAGGAACAAAATTATTTTGCGGATGTTTCTTTTTTAATTTTTTACAAATATTTATTGTATCAATAATTTTATAAAAAAAATACAAAGGACCAGTAAATAAATTTAACTGATGACCGGTTGTTACAGTGAAAGTGTTTTTTAATTTTAAATCCTCTATTAACTTAATTTGAATAGATTTATCTGAAACTGATTGATATTGCTTTTTAAGTTGATTACTTAAAACTGTTCTAAAATCAGCATTATATTGTCTCCTCTTTTCATCTAACTGTCTTTTATAATTTTCTAATTTATTTGATCTGTTATAAAAAGAATTTAATTTCTTCTTATCGTTTATATAATCAAGGGTGATGTTAGGTAAGTGATTTGATATGTTAGAATCTATATAAGACAAATCTTTTTTAATAAATATACATTATATGATTAAGATTCTGGTGATCCATATAAATCAAATTCTGTAGAACTAGTAATTTTTAAATTGGTAAAATCTCCAATTTTTAAATAATATTCACTTGCATCTATTAAAACTTCATTATCAACGTCGGGTGAATCATGTTCTGTTCTTCCTACATAAAAAGCCCCTTCTTTTCTATCTATTACACATTTATATGTTTTACCAATTTTAGTTTGATTTATTTCAAAAGAAATTTGAGACTGAATGTCCATAATTTCGTTCATTCTTTTAATCTTAACATCTTCAGAAACATCATCAACTAAATTGTAAGCATGAGTATTTTCTTCGTGGCTGTATGTAAAGCAACCTAATCTATCAAATCTAGTTTCAGAAACCCATTGCTTGAGTTCGTTAAACTCTTGATCTGTTTCTCCAGGGTAGCCAACTATTAATGTGGTTCTTATGGCTATAAGAGGATTAGACAATCTAATTTGATTAATTAAATCAATNATATTTTCTTTTTTTGATCCCCTTCTCATTGATTTCAATATTTTTGTAGAAATATGCTGTAAAGGAATGTCCAAATAATTACAAACCTTTGNCTCATTTTTAATAACCTCTAATACATCAACTGGAAAACCATTTGGAAAAGCATAGTGAAGTCTTATCCACTCAANACCATTAACTTTAACCAGTTCTTTAAGCAGACGTGATAATTCTCTTTTTTTATAAAGATCTAATCCNTAATATGTTAAGTCTTGAGCGATCAATATCAATTCTTTTACACCATTTGATGCTAATTTTGATGCTTCAGTTATAATATCTTCTATAGATTTTGATTTGTGTTTTCCTCTCATAAGTGGAATAGCACAAAAAGAACAAGGTCTATCACAACCTTCAGATATTTTTAAGTATGCATAATTTTTTGGAGTTGTAGTTAGCCTTTCTCCAACCAGTTCATGCTTATAATCAGCTTTTAAGGCTTTCAATAGTTTTGGCAAGTCGGTTGTTCCAAAATATTGATCAACATTGGGAATTTCTTTTTTTAAATCAGGCATATATCTTTCACTCAAACAACCTGTAACAAATAACTTGTCAATTTTACCATTTTGTTTTTTTGATGAATAATCTAAAATTGTATCTATAGATTCCTGTTTTGCATTATCAATAAAACCACAAGTATTTATAACAACTATATTACCTTCCTTTTCATGCACCACATCTTTATTGTTTGCCTTAAGCTGCCCCATTAAAACTTCAGAATCATATATATTCTTTGAACAACCAAGAGTTACTACATTAATTCTGTTTTTTTTCGAATATTTTGTTCTCAATGTTTAACGTTTATGATTTTTTAAAAAAAGAGTCTACAAATTCTTTTTTGTCAAAGAGTTGTAAATCTTCAACACCCTCACCAATGCCAATAAATTTAATTGGAATATTAAATTGATCAGAAATTCCCAAAACCACACCTCCTTTAGCTGATCCATCTAATTTAGTTACAGCCAGTGAAGTAATTTCGGTAACATTTGTAAATTGTTTTGCCTGTTCAAAAGCATTTTGACCAGTTGAACCATCAATAACCAACAAAACTTCATGTGGTGCATTTATATTTTTTTTCTGCAGAACTCTTTTAATCTTAGAAAGTTCGTTCATTAAATTGGCTTTATTATGTAATCTTCCAGCGGTATCGATTAACACAATATCAATATTTTTATTTATAGCAGATTCTAATGTGTCAAAAGCAACAGAAGCAGGGTCGCTGCCCATATCCTGCTTTACTAGCTCAACTCCTACTCTATCTGTCCAAACTTGTAACTGACCAATTGCTGCTGCTCTAAAAGTATCAGCAGCTCCAACCATAACTTTTAATCCAATTGATTTATAATAATTGGCCATTTTTCCAATAGATGTAGTTTTACCAACCCCATTGACTCCAACAACTAAAATAACATGAGGTTTGTTTGTATCAAAAGAAAAGGTATTATTATCCTCTGAATCACAAATAATTTTTATGATTTCTTCTTTCAAAATCAAGTCTAGTTCAGATGAATTAAGAAATTTGTCTTTAGCTACTCTCTCCTCAATTTGATCAATTATTTTTAATGTTGTTTTTACACCAACATCAGAACTAATTAAAATTTCCTCTAAATTATCTAAAACCTGATCATCAACTTTACTTTTACCTATAACTACTTTAGAAATTTTATTAAAAAAAGATTCATTACTTTTTTTTAAACCTTTATCTAAAGATTCTTTTTTTTCTTTTGAAAATAGTTTTTTAAAAAAATTCATACATCTAAAGTTAAATCAAAGATATTAAAACAAAAAAAGCCACTAATAAGTGACTTTAAGGTTTGAGTATAAAATAATTATTTAGACAACCAATTATTAACTAGTTCAGGTGCCATAATTGATTCAACATATGTGTATGCGCCTGTCTTAGGACTCTTAACCATTTTTATAGCTTTCGACAATCTTTTTGAAGAAGTTTGTAATGATGCAACAGTTTTTTTTGCCATTTTCTAATTATTTAATTTCTTTATGAATTGTATTTTTTTTCAAAATAGGATTAAATTTTTTAATCTCTAGTCTATCTGGTGTGTTCTTTTTATTTTTTGTAGTAACATATCTAGATGTACCTGGAAGACCTGAGTTTTTATGCTCTGTACATTCTAATATAACCTGTACTCTATTTCCTTTCTTAGCCATAATAATTTAATTAAGCTCTATTAATTTTTGATTCCTTTAACACAGCAGAAATTCCTTTTTTATTTATAGTTTTTAAAACAGATGTAGAAACTTTTAAAGTGATCCACTTACCTTCTTCAGGGATAAAAAATCTCTTTTTTATCAAATTAGGCTCAAATCTTCTTTTGGTTTTATTCATTGCTTTGGAAACATTATTTCCAACCAAAACTTTTTTACCAGAAATTTCACAAACTTTAGACATAACTATGTTATTTTTTAAACAGGGTGCAAATTAACAACAATTTTCTTCTTTTGCCAAATTTTTTACAACTCGTTTAACAATTCGTTAAACAAAAGTTCTAATGCTTTATTTACGGATTTTTTAATATTTTTCTCTCTGTTATTTCCAAAATTAAATTCGTGGGACTTAGTTTGATATGGGGTTGCAATTGATATGTACAATACACCGACATCTTTATTTGAATCTCCTTTTGACGGACCTGCATTTCCAGTTGTTGAAATAGAATAGTCAGAGTTCAAAATTTTTTTAATATTATTTGCCATCTCATTTGCAACATGAGAACTTACGACAGAATATTTATTTATTAATGAGTTGTCTAATTTTAACAAGTCTTTTTTAACAGTGGTATCATAAGCTACAACCGAACCTTTGAAATATGCAGATGCACCTGGGATTGATGAAATTCTAGAGGATATTAATCCTCCTGTAAAACTTTCTGCGGTCGATAATGTCTTGTTAGATTTTGCTAAAATTTTTCCTATTTCTGATTCTATAGAATTTACAGACTCAAAACCAATTATAATTTTACCTAAAATTTTATATAATTCGGAAATATAAAAATCAAGCTTATTCTCTAATTCCCTCCTGTTATCACCCTTACATAAAATTCTCAACCTTACTCTTCCAAGATTTGGCAAATAAGCTAGTTTAAAATTTGAAGCTAAATTTTCTTCAAAAACTTTAAGTTGTTTAGCTATTGTACTTTCACCAACCCCATATGTCATTAAAGTTTTTTTAAGAATTACAGGGCATTTAAATTCTTTACTTAATAAAGGAATTACAGAAGAATTAATCATAGATTTCATTTCATAAGGAACACCTGGCAAAGAAATATATAAAGTATTTCCTTTCTTCATTACCATACCTGCAGCAGTTCCAAATTTATTTTCTATAAGCTTTGATTGCGAAGGAACTAAAGCTTGAGCTCTGTTTAAATCATTAATGGGATTATTAACAAATTTTTTAAATAAATTTTCGATATGTAATAATAGGTCCTGATTATGAATAAGTTTATCATTAAAAAATTCACAAAATACTTCTTTAGTAATATCGTCATTAGTAGGACCAAGTCCACCTGTTGTAATAACTACATCAAACTTATTTAATGAATCATCGAAAGCTTTTAAAATTGATTCTTTCTGATCACTGATAGAAAGAATTTGATTTACCTCAATTCCAATATTAATTAATTGTTTAGAAATAAAAGTTGAATTGGTATCAACTATCTGACCTATTAATATCTCATCTCCGATTGTAATGATTTTAGCACTAATCATCACTTTATATTAATATTAAATACGTTTTTAGTATCAATAAAACCTTCAAAAACATCATTTTCTCTGACAGTGTTAACTCCTGAGGGAGTTCCAGTAAAAATTACATCCCCAATTTTTAATGTGAAAAATTTCGATATTTCAGCAATGAGTTCATCAAAATTCCAAAGCATATTTGATGTATTTCCAGTCTGTACATCATTTCCATTTTTTTTCAATGAAAAATTTAAATCATTAATATTTTTAAATTCATCTTTATCAATCCAATTTCCAATTAAAGCTGAACCGTCAAATGCTTTAGATTTTTCCCAAGGCAAACCCTTTTCTTTAAGTTTATTTTGGATATCTCTTGCTGTAAAATCAATACCTAAACTTATTTTATTATAATATTTATTTGCAAACTTTTTATCAATTGATTTACCAAGCTTACAAATTTTTAAAATAACTTCAGCTTCGTAATGAATTTCAGTTGAATAATCAGGTATAAAAAAGGGTTGATTTTTCAAAATAATTGAACTGTCTGGTTTAATAAATATAACCGGTGAATTTGGCTTTTCATTTTTAAGCTCTTCAATGTGTTTACGATAATTTCTTCCAATACAAATTATTTTCATATTATAATTTATTATTGAGTTTAGTAAGTCTAAGCTTAGTTAATATTTTCTTAGTGTACATAGGGAAATCAGCATTCAACAACCATCCAAAATAGCCAGGTTCATTTTCAATAATAAAATCTACAGATTTTCCTTTATGCTTTCCAAAGGAGAAGCAAGGGATATTATTTTTGTCATATATTATGAAACCTGCAAGGTCAACCGATTTATTTCTACTTGAAAAATTTGATAAAAAATCAACATTACTTTCAATATCGTCATAACGTTTAATTTGAGCTTCTAAGACCTCGAATGTTGCCAGAGTATCGGCTTTAGAAGAGTGAGCATCGATTAATTCTTTTTCGCAATAAAACTTATAAGCTGCACCCAAAGTTCTTTTTTCCATTTTATGAAAAATATTTTGAACATCAACACATTTGATATTTTCTAAAGTAAAATCAATATTAAATCTTAAAAACTCTTCAGCTAAAAGAGGAATATCAAACTTATTAGAGTTAAAACCAGCTAGATCACAATTTTGAATCATTTCCTTAACCTGAGGACCAACTTTTTTAAATGTTGGTTCGTTAATTACCATTTCATTTGTAATACCGTGTATATTAGAAACTTCTTGAGAAATATCGATTTCTGGATTAACCAACCAAGTTCTGGATTCTTTATTTCCGTTTTGAAAAATTTTCAAAACAGATATTTCTACTATTCGATCTTTTGAAATATTTACACCAGTTGTCTCTAAATCAAAAAAACAGATAGGTTTAGACAGACTTAGATTCATAATGTTAAAAAATTAAATTGAAAATGAATTATCCCATCCTTCAATAAGTTCTTTTATTCTTTTAATAAACATTCCTCCTTTAGCTCCATTAACAATTCGATGATCAAAACTATGAGATAAGATAATTTTATGTCTTATTCCAATAAAATCTCCTTTTTCAGTTTCAATTACGGATGGCTTTTTATTGATAGCTCCAAAAGCTAAAATACCAACTTGTGGTTGATTAATAATTGGAGTTCCCATTAAGGTTCCAAAGACCCCTACATTACTTATAGTGTAAGTTCCGTCTTTGACCTCGTCCGGTTCAAGATTTCCGATTCTTGCGCGTTTAGCTAAATCATTCACTTTTTTAACTAACCCTAAAAGACTAAACTGATCAGCATTTTTAATCACTGGCACTATCAAATTTCCATCACTTAAAGCAGTAGCCATACCTATATTAATAGATTTCTTTTTTATAATATTATAATTATCGAGACTTATATTAAGTAGTGGAAACTCTCTTAAAACTTGAGCTACAATTTGAATAAAAATCGGAGTAAAGGTTATTTTTTCGTTTTCTCTATTAAAAAAAATGTTTTTATTTTTTTCTCTCCAGTTCCATAAATTGGTAATATCAGCTTCAATAAAAGCCTGAACATGAGCAGATTTATCTTTGCTATCTAACATATGATCTGAAATAAGCTTCTCCATTCTACTCATTTCTACAATTTCATCAGACAATTGATTATTAAATTGATTTTCAGATTTTTTTTCTAAATTACTTGTGCTCGAAATATAATTTAAAAGATCATTTTTAGTAATTCTACCATTTTTACCGGATCCTTTTATATTATCAAGTTCATTAATTGAAATACCCTCTTTCCTAGAAATATTTTTAACAAGGGGAGAATAAATTCTTGATGATTCGTTGGAAATGTTTTTTTCAATTAATTTATCTCCTGTTTTAACAAAA
>JGI20156J14371_10001272_pt1 | contig 20934 bp, 21 predicted proteins | sample COG_06_FD_14371 | JGI IMG/M metagenome (IMG submission 14371)
AATCCCTTTTTGTGAGTCGACAATGTGAATGATCTTGCCACCCTTCGGCTTGCGACCACGCTTTTTCGGCACTTTTGGCTCTTTCGGTGCGCTGTCCTTTGGTGCGCTGTCCTTTGGTGCGCTGTCTTTTGGCGCATTGTCTTTCTCCATATTGTTATCTGTATCTGTTTTGACCTTTGCCTTGCGTCCTCGCTTCTTAGACACACTTACCTGTTCTGTCATTTTCAAATAGTGGCGGGTTTAATTTAAATCATTTTGATAAATAGTATTTCCATTTATCAAAAAAAACATCCTGATTTCTTGAACTATCATCATTTTCACTTCTCAAAGTGAACGTTTTTCGCGTAGTAGCATTTCCGACATAAGGGCACATATTGTTCGGTTCCAATCAACTCTTGCGCACTTTCCATGGAATAACGGTGACTGAATATGGCATATTTATCTTTACAACATCCACATATAGAATGCAGTTTGGTTACCTTGTCGCAAAATGGTATTAATGATAGCAATTCCCCGAAAGGTTCCCGTTTGAAATCACCATCTAAACCACAAATATATACTTGTTTATCGTACACTTCAACTGCGGTTCTTACCCATTCCACAATATCTTTGAAAAATTGCCCCTCGTTGATTAATATCACCTGGGCTTCTTTGAAAACTGGTTCGATGCTGCCATCTACGATGTCCGCAATTTCGCGCAGTTCCACACAAGTGTGGCACGGGACATTTACAAGGTCGTGAGTGCAAATCGTATTTGTAGAGTATCGCGTATCGTGTGCGTAGTTTATGGCCAAAACTGGGATTTCACAAAACGTATATTGTTTGTGGAGTTTCACTAATTCGGATGTCTTCCCTGACCACATTGGTCCGATAAATAACTCCAAATATCCTGTGCTCTTCGGCGTGTCATTGCTCAGTGTGCCATTGCTCAGCGTGCCATTGCTCAGTGTGCCATTGCTCAGCGTGCCATTGCTCAGTGTGCCATTGCTCAGCGCGATGTTAGTATTATTCATATCTTGTATACCGAACAAATAACCATTTAATTCATTTCAATTATAATCAAACGTTTTCGTGAAATATACAATGAAAGTATGTATAACTAGTAAGTTGTGTTTGATATTAAACATAGATTGTATGATACAATGTATACTTCCTATGAAGCACGAAAACAGTCCATGGGTCGAAAAATATCGCCCGACTTGTTTCGAAGACATCGTTTTGGACGAAAACAACAAAACTATTTTAGAATCAATACTGCGAACAAATTATTTCCCGAATCTTCTATTGTATGGTCCGCCTGGAACAGGTAAAACAACAACAATCATCAATCTGGTCGATGCGTTTCAGCGTAAACATAATCAGCATAATAAAGGTCTCGTCATCCATCTTAATGCGTCGGATGAACGGGGCATAGATATTATACGCAACCAAATAAATCAGTTTGTTCATTCAAAGGCTCTATTTACCAACGGAACGAAACTCGTCATTCTAGACGAGGTGGATTATATGACGAAAAACGCACAGCAAGCACTCAAAAGTCTGCTTCGCGGCATTGATGGCAATGTCCGTTTTTGTCTTATTTGTAATTATATTACCAGGATCGACGAGTCCTTGCAAAACGAATTTATGCGTCTGCGCTTCAACCAACTTCCGCAAAATCTTATCATTGAGTTTCTTACAAAAATAAGTGTGTCCGAGAATCTTTCGTTGTCAAATGAGACACTCTTATCGATTCAGCAGCTCTACAAATCAGACATACGGAGCATGATAAACTACATGCAATCCAATCAAAATATAATGAGCGAACACAAGGTGTTAGACGATAAATTATGGGAGACGTTCACCGAAATTGTATGTGCTGATGATTTTCAGGAAACGGGACCGTCGTTCCTTGACACCATTAGCAATGACTACAATATTGAAGCAAAGAATATAATCAAGGACTACCTGAATTATATCATTCGATACAAATCACAATTTTTGACCAGAGACTTCCTGAAATTTGCGGAGTTTATCATGCATTTGCAAGACCCAAATGTGGAGCACATCAAAATTTACTCAGTTATTCGACTGAATACTTTGTTCACCGCGTGACTCGCTGAGACGCAGTTTCAAACGCGTATTCCAACTGTTCGGGGGTGACGATTTATTCGGGTCAAAAAAATGCCGGGTTAAATTATATTCAATGAACCCATTTGTTTCATTTAATGTTTTCGATTTCGATTTCGAATTCGGTATCGAAATTGGTTCTGATCTCTCGTATGTGAAACTTGGAGATGGGTTGTTCATTCTTTAAACTACATTAAGAAAATAATTGAAATAGAATAACTTAAAGAATGAGTAAGGAGATAAATTACATGGATGCCATGGACGACATTGATGCGGCCTGGCAAAGTTTTTGTGAAGGAAATAATATAGAAAAGGACATTTCCTATCTCGACGTAAATGCGGATGTAGATGCCGATACCAATGTAGATGCCGATACCCATACCCATACCAATGCAAATACAGATACCGATAAATTGGGGTCTGTTTCTGGTTCTGGGTCTGGGTCTGGTTCTGGGTCTGGTTCTGGGTCTGTTTCTGGTTCTCGAGATGGAGCTGTTTTGGGGGGTGTGTCACACTCTGTGTGCGATAAAATTGTCAAACGCCCTAAATGTGGGTCTCTTTACGTCTCTACCAAAACCAAGATATCGTACCTATCGCACAAAATAAATCTCGCGGACGTTTTCTGGAAAGTGTCAGTAATTCCTTACCACATACCCTGTGAAGGTGTTGTGAAAAAACAGATGAAGTTCAACTCATTGTGCGAAGAAGAATTGGCAGGTATTCACGCAAACATTAGCAAATCATGTGGTGAGCACAATCACCACATCGACGACCATGTCATCACCCGCATCGTAAATCCGAAAGGTCGGGTCAAATTTAAAGACGTAAGGAAGATTAGTATTGGTCTGTGTAAAAAAGATATCATCAGCTATCGTTGTAAGAAAAAGAGCGCCTTCTACAATTGCTTTGTTCTCATATTAAGAGTTATGTATCAAGAGGCATACAAGGAGGTTCATGTGAAAATATTCAACACAGGGAAATTGGAAATTCCCGGCATTCAAACGGACGAGATTCTCAATAAGGTGCTTGACCTTCTCACAAATATTCTTCGTCCACTTGCGGACACCGATGAACCTTTGACTTATCTGAAGGGGAAGTGCGAAACAGTGCTGATAAATTCAAATTTCAACTGCGGTTATTTCATCAACAGAGACAAGATGTTCGACCTACTCAAATTCCAGTATAAGATAAACTGTTCTTACGATCCTTGTTCGTATCCGGGTATTCAGTCGGAGTTTTATTACGACCCGAAACTAAGCGTCCAAACCGGACAACAACCTTCGGATCATTCGGAACATTCGGGAAAGGAGGGGATCACAAAAATATCGTTCATGATATTTCGAACAGGTAGTGTATTGATTGTTGGAAAATGCACCGAACCTGTTCTCGATGAAATTTATATGTTTGTCTGTAATATCTTAGACAGCGAATATGAGAATGTTGGTGATGCGATTATCGATTCTTCAAGCAAAGAAGAACCAAAGAAACGCAAGATACGAAAACGGAAGATAATCGTATCTGCTTCCCCGGAAGAAGGTGTTGTTTCGTCGAATCAAATCTCGGCAAGTAACCAATTGACGTAACGAAGCGGTGTGAGTTCTTGAATGATTGTATCGTGATCTTCGTGTGACAGTCGTGTTCTCAAATATTCTTTTGTGATGTTCTTGCCTTTAATTTTTCGGGTAAAAACTTCCAAAATAGGTATTAATTCGATACCATATTCCGCATTTTTTATATGGACTTGCTCTAACATTTTGATTACATTGTTATATACGTGCTCATTAGCATTATTAGCGTTGCCATTATTAGCGTTGCCATTATTAGCGTTGCCATTATTAGCGTTGCCATTATTAGCGTTGCCATTATTAGCGTTGCCATTATTAGCGTTGCCATTAGCATCAGCATTCAAGATATTTTGTGTGAATTTACACATTCGGTTATCGACTAGTTTCAGCATGTTTTTACAGGTTTCTGTGTTCCACTGCTCGCTACAAAATATGCTTTCCAAACACCGGTTGTATATACCTGTCAACATAGCAACGTTGTCGATAATGAATTGTGTGGTCTCTGTTGTATCACCTTTGTAATGGCTCGAAAAATCCTTTTTAATATCAAAAATAGTTTTCTTGTAGACAAAGAGTGTTGCGTCTTTGGAGTTTAGTTGTAAAAAAGAGTGCGATTCTTCACCTATTTGCCCGATGAACTCGACGTAATAGTAAAATGCTTTTTGCGAATGATGGTATGTTATGTTGAGATTATTGGTGTAAAGAAGTAAATTCCGAAACACATGGGCAATTGTCTCTATTCCCTTGAGAATAATATATCGGTAGTATGATACATCCGTGATAAAGATGGAGTCCATACATTGTACCAAGAATTCTTGAACTATACCCATATACATCACAAATATTTCAGTTGTGGTGTTCTCGAGTTGTCTTTTATAATTTTCGGCATGTTGTAATGATAGGGTCATAGTATTTGGTATATAAATAAGTCTATAAATAAGTATTTAAAGCATTAAATGCGGTTATTATATAATAATGACCGAGACACAGTATGACACGCCGAGCGCACAGTGTTTAATACATTGCACTAAACTAGCAATTGTCGACGACAAACCTATTATGATGGATTACTGGGCAGACTCACAAGACAAAAAGGTATTAATTGGTGTGAGAGACGATGGTGGAGAGAAACTGTTAGTGAAAAGTGAAGATGAATACACCTCGCCGATTGCCAAAATTTACAAGGTGGAGGAGGAGTATATTATTGTGACTGAAAATTCACTTTACATTGTTTCTGCTAATATTGAGACTAAACGAATTTCGTAATCGTAACATTGTTTTCTCTGATTTGCTTTGCGTTGCTTTGCGTTGCTTTGCGTTGCTTTGCGTTGCTTTGCGTTGCATTGCGTTGCATTGCGTTGCATTGCGTTGCATTGCGTTGCATTGCGTTGCGTTGTGTTGCGTTGCCTTACCTTACCAACAATAATATCATCTCTTTGATTATAATATTGTTTCCTCTCTCCATTTATTTACGCTATATATGTTCTTTTATGTTTGCGATTTGTTCCTTCGTTAATCTCTCCGGAAACGTAACTATGAACTCGATAATAAGATTTCCTTTGTGGTCTCCGCGCTTCATTCCTAATCCAGGTATCACCTTTTTGTAACCGGGTGAAATGACGACGCCATTGTGGTTATCTATTTTGAACATGCGTTCGTCCAAATAGTCCATGTCGAATGTGAAACCACACAGGGCCTCTTTCAACGTAATCGTCTTGCTGAATATCAGGTCTAATCCACGACGCTCTAGGCCTGTGGTATTTGAAACCTTGATAAATATCTTGATGTGTCCCTTATTGCTATCACTAAGGGCATTGCCTTTGTCGCGCAACACAATAATTTCGTTATCATCGACCCCTTCCGGGATTGAAACGTAAATTGTCTCCGTCTCTTTTTGTTTCACCGAGCCATCGCATACCCACCGCTCAACCTCAACCGGCAATTTACATCCCGCAAATGCCTGGGCAAGCGTGATTTGCACCGTCTTAACAATGGGAGTTGGACGCTGCATTGCTTCTTGAAAACTCATACGACCGGTTCCATCCACATGAAAGAAATGGGTTTGATGATGGCCAGGTCCACCGAACGCATCTGCTCCCCCAAACGCGGTATTCTTAAAGAACTCGAAAATATCTTGAGGAACTCCGTTTCCGTGGGCAAAATGTTCGGCCATTCCACCAGCATTGCCTACATGTCCGGAATTTGCGGAAAACCCTCGGTCGTAATTCTTGCGCTTTTGTTCGTCGCCCAAAACGTCGTATGCCTCGCTCACCGCGTGGAACTTCGCGGTGGTGTCGCCCTTTGAAGGGCGGGCACTGTCTGGATGTGAAAGAAATGCCTGTTTACGATATGCCTTTTTGATCTCATCCCCCGATGCGTTCGGTTTTATACCCAATGTCTCATAGTATCCTTTCGCGTCTGACATGATATAAATTATCCCCTAGATAAACTTAAATACTTATTTACGAATAAAGACAACGACTAAATGGAATTGCCTTTCATATACAAATATCAACCTCTCTTTCTTAAAGACTTTGAAATCGACGAAGAACTGCTTGTGGTCATTCGCACGCTGATATCGATGGACAGTTTGAATGTCCTCTTTGTTGGGGACACCGGGTGTGGAAAAACGTCACTTATTTCCGCCATTGTCAGAGAATACTACGAGGGTAGTGTGAAGAGCGATAATATTCTCTCTATCAATAGCTTGAAAGAGCAGGGGATATCTTACTACAGGTCGGAGGTGAAAACATTTTGCCAGACATCATCCTCTGTCCCCGGGAAGAAAAAAATAATCATCCTTGACGACCTCGATGTGATAAACGAACAAAGTCAACAAGTGTTTCGTAATTGTATCGATAAATACAGCGACAACGTTCATTTCATTGCTTCATGTATGAACACGCAGAAGGTGATAGAGAGTCTTCAATCGCGAATGTCGATTATACGAGTCAAGGCACTTAAAAAAGAGAATCTCTCCAAAATCTCAAAGAGAATATGTAAAATAGAAAATATTTACATCACAGAAGATGCCGAAGAGTTTATTCTTTCTATCTCCAATAATTCGGTTCGCATCCTTATAAATTATCTCGAAAAACTTAAACTTCTCTCACAGCATATTACGCTTGAACTAGCGTCGTCAGTATGTACCAATATTGCCTTTCAAGATTTTGTTCGCTATACAACACTTTGTAGGAACAATGAGATTGCAAAGGCAATCAAAATGATGTACTATCTCTTCGACAAAGGATACTCTGTTATGGATATTCTTGATAACTATTTCCTTTTTGTCAAAATGACACCCCTTCTCTCCGAAGACGAAAAATATGCGGTGATTTCTGTCATTTGTAAGTATATCGCAGCATTCCATAACATCCACGAGGATGAAATCGAACTCGCGCTTTTCACCAATAATGTCATTTCGGTTCTCGAAGAACCGCTTAACACGGTCATTATATCCGCGTAATTATATCCGAGTAATTATTTATAGGGACATTCAAAGTTCTGTTCTGATAATTGACAATTGCAAAACGAGGTTCATTGCTATGATAATTCATATTCAAATCGCCGTAATATTTATTCACGTGTTTCTTCAAAAACACTTCCCGCAACGCATACCTATAATAATCTGTTTCTGAAACATTGTACCATCTACAAAATGGTCTGTAATTATTAGTGCGGTGATAATTAAACTCCCGTATGTAGTATAATATCTGTTCTAGCACGCATTTGTATTTCTGTGTGTTGATAGGATCTCCATAAGATAAAATCTTGTTTATCGTATCTTCTGGTAAGTTTTCCCATATACTATGCATTGTGGTTTCATAATTCATAGTATATTATAATGTTTATTTTTGTATCGGTTAATGTATTCCTATTCAATTATTATTGTTTCATGCACGTCTCGCTCGAGGCAATCACCAGATATTTCCCGATTACAGTATCGCTTGTCAGCGCCTGTCCGGTGGACAACCGCGCAAACCATTGGAACTTTGAACGACGCAAGATTTCCTTTTCCGGTATGTAAATGCCTAGCGCGTCCTTTTCTATGTCAACATACGAATTGCCCATCAACTCTTCGATTTTCATCACGCCTCCATCTATATGCCGTGCACCAAGGTGTTTGCCTGGTATAAGCGTCAGCTCGCATTCGGCTATCTTCTTCTTACACCATTCAGAATCCTCGCCCATAAAAATGCTTTCGGAAGTGTAATCTGTCGAGTTGAGACGTTCCAAGTAACGAATATACTCGCCCATCGTATCGCTATCCTTCTTGCACCCCATAAACTGCGTGCTCGGATACGCAATGTTTGGATTACGCGAAGGTCCTACGCCTCCGTCACTCATCAGTTCCCCCACAAACATCTCGCCACGACTTTCAACGCCCGACTTATAAATATCACGCAAACTGCGCAAGCATATAAATGAACCTGGAACCAGCATACCTCCGTATGTTTTGAGAAGGCGAGCCAATGCCAGCCTCCGTATGTTGCCGCGTATGGGGTCCGATAACGACTCCAGGTCAACGACCCAATCAGGCACCAATTTGGAAAACGAACCATCGTCTATCATACAGATGTTGAAATCGCCACCACACCTGTCGATAATGGATTTGATGGTCAGCAGTTTGTACGGCTGATTCATCGTCCGCGTGTTCCTAGAACCGAAACTTGCCCAGCGCGTCGCATTCATCTCGTAGTCGGTGTGAATCCAAATAATCGGTTTGTTGTTTGGTTGCGCTAAAGATGGTTCGTCTTTGTTCAACAGGTATTGCCTCACAATATCGTAGTGCTTCGCGTTATCGTCGTCGACAAAGTGTGATTTGAATTTATCATATACCATTCCTAACGCAAGTAACATAATTAGGGTGACAATATATTTGACGTAATCCATACTTATATATAATACTACTTTATTTTTAATCATTTCGCATATTCTTCAGCGCGCGTAATATTCAATATCCAAGGCGCTTGAACCCACTCATCCACGCGTCGTTTGCCCGCTTCGTTTCCTCATCCTGTTTGGCCAACCTAAACGCCCGCAATACATCATTCTTCCCTTCGCGATCTCGCCGTTCATTCAAGTATTGGTTTGACTCCTCTTTCGTCATCGGTTTACCTCTGTCGATGTCTCTATGGTGTCGCAAGTCCTGTTCGTTCGCATAGACGGGTCGCGCCTTCATGTCCTCTTGCGTCACGGGAATCACCGTCTCCACGTGCGCCTTGCGAAGGTCTTCGTAACCCAGATTACTAAATAGTGCCGAACCATAACTCTCGGGCACACCACCAACCAAGTCACTCTGCCCATATCCTTCTCCGCCCATTTCTACAATGTTTGCCTTGATTGCTAGCTCGCCGCGCGCCTTGCTTTTCTTCGCCTCGAACGCAGCGTGCATATTGTTTTTGGTCACCACGCTCGTGTCGATATCCTCATCCGACTTCAACCAGTCTCCATATCCTCCGGCCGAATCCTCGTCCGTCACACGATGCTTTTCGAAAAGTTCGTTGAATATCTTGTTGAAATTCGGTTTGTTGGCTAGTTTCTTCAACATGAGTTCCTTTGCCTCGTCCTCCTCATTATCAGGAACATACTCCGTCGACTGCTGCGCATTTCCACTTGTTCGAAACTTGTGTATGGAAACTATCACCTTGAACGCGCTGCAAAAGAAAAGGAAATACTCCTTCGGTAGATTGGACTTGTCAGGATGCGTTTTCATCACCATTTTCTTCGCCTGCTTCAGGTCTTCAAGAGAGAAATTGTAGTCTAGTTTGAACAAGTTGAGGAGGTCTTGTAACTCGTAATTATCCAAGTTCAGGTCTATCCCATCGCTCATTATATAGAAAGGTATATAATGAATGCTTTAGATTTGTATACTTGAAAATTATTCATACGTTTCCACCCATCAAAGTGTTTTAGTAATGGTAAACTTTTCCCAATCACCTATCTTACCGCGGTCACATATAATTCGCTTATTTTGAACTTCATCAGCACAATATTTACCACTTTTACCACTTTTTATAGCATACTTATTACCATGCTTCTCGATGGTAAATTGTTGTTCGGGACTCAAAGACCATGCGCCGTTACATACAATTCCGTAACCTCTATCACCACACCATCTATTTTTTCTACCACCTCTTATAGCATACTTATTATCACCAAGATTTTGGATGTAAAATTTTTCCCAATCACGCATCTTACCGCGGTCACAATTAATTCGTTTTTTATGTTCTTCATCAGCACAATATTTACCGGATTGACCACCTTTTAAACTGTATTTACCGCTAGATAGGTTAGATTTCTTTGCGGCGGCGGCCGCCTCCTCTTGTGCCTTGGCGGCGGCGGCCGCCTCCTCTTGTGCCTTGGCGGCGGCGGCCGCCTCCTCTTGCGCCTTGGCGGCAGCGTCCGCCTCCTCTTGCGCCTTGGCGGCAGCGTCCGCCTCCTCTTGCGCCTTGGCGGCAGCGTCCGCCTCCTCTTGCGCTGCCTTCGCATCAGCCGATGCCTTCGCGGCGGCAGCTAGTGCCTCTGCTTCCGCGGTCTCCAAATCCGCCAGTTTTTGCTTCAACATCTTATTCTCCGTATTCATTTCTTCAGCGTTGGCTCTCGCGAATTCAATATCGTCCCCACTTGATTGTTTCAATTCTTTCAACGCACTAGATAAATTTATAACTGACAGTTTGAGGTCGGCATCTGCGGCATATTTTTCTTGTTCTATTTTAGATCGTGTTTTTTCTGCTTCTATTGCTTGTAAGCGGAGCTGTTCTGCTTTTGATTTCATACCAGCAATCTCGGATTGCATGCGGATTTGTTCTGCTTCTGCTTCCATGCGGATTCGTTCTGCTTTTGCTTGTGCTTTAACAATGTCCGATGTGCGCGAAGAATCCGAGCCATCGTATTCATATTCATTACGTTTGTTCGGATAATAACCCATATCTCCCCATGCGGTATGAATATCATGATGTTCTTTTTCTCTGCTGCTCTTATTTTGATAATTCTTTGGCGGAAAGTCTCCCATATAAGCGTGAGGTTCTATATTCTTTCTTACAAGAAACACAATAAAAAAAATACAAGTAACCGTCAGCAATATACTAAATATAATTTCTTTACGTTCCATCTATAGTATATATATAAAATTATTATTTATTCCCGAGACTTCATTTTGCGATTGCGTAGAAGTCTGTTTTCGCCTGATTGTAACCCGCGCCACCTGGTGCAAATCGCTTCTCAATCCATTTGCGAGTAGGGATGATGAGTTTTTGTTTGAGTTTATTTTCAGCAAAGACTTCCTGGATGACGCGGCGCTGGACGATGGCGCAGAGTTGCGCGTGAACGAATGTGTAGTATCCGCGAATGGAACCAAATCCATTTTTTTCGGCAATATCAACCTCCTCTGCGATGATGGCGTCTGTTCTTTTACGCCACTCTGGAATGCGGCGGATTTCTTCAAATGTGACATTGACGTTCGCGTAACGTTTGAGTTTATCGTTGTCTACGTATGTGTTACGCTTCTTGTTAAGATTTGCGGGAAACCAGCTAGTCTTCACTGCGCGGATAACATCTTCTTTCGTAGGCGATTGCGTTTGGTAGTCTGGTTCGTAAGCCATGTTGTCGTTGTTATCGTTGTCGTTGTGCTGCCAACATTATATTACTTTTTGTTTCAATTTTATTGCATATAAAAAATTATAAAATTGACTTATAAATACACGACATTATAGTTACAAAGATGGATCGTGTTGAACAAAAACAAGTGTTTCAATTAGATTCCGAAACTACAAGGCGCCTAGAAACTTTTATATATTGTGCGGTCGGATTGTTCTTTAGTTTGATATTCTCAATGATGGTGGTGCTCTCGGTTTCATTATATCGAACCATTCGCAATTGTGTGCCTCGTGTAAAGAAGCGTTCGTAAATGTTGTTATTGTCTTCATTAAAGGAGCGACGTTGCCTTTTCAGAGCAATGCTTGAAGAAAATACCCACATCGGTCTCGTTCGCCCCGCTAATACTGTTGTCGCTAATATACCAGTGCTGGTCCTCGCGCTTCACATCGCCATGGAATGCCAAAATCGACGGAACCCCCTTGAGCATTTTCTTCGTTTTAAACGCCATGTACAGGTCCATCGTCTCATCGATGTCGATGTCGGCAATCACCACATTTTCCGGCATTTCCGCAAACTGGCTCTGCACGAACCCCTTGATTTTTTGGCACGGTTTGCACCACTCCGCCGAAAACTTCACAATCAACACCTTCTTCCCAAGCGAGTTTCGAAGTTCCTTGAAATCCTCGATTTCTAATTCCTCGATAATCTCGCGCTCACTCATAAGCAATATATAAATATACTATGAAATGTTCTTATATCATTTTGAATGATCACCCTTACATCATTTTTAATGATCACCCTTATATCATTTTGAATGATCACCCTTATCAAGTTCCAACACCCACTGGTGAACAAAATCCTCTACTAAGACGGTCTCTTCAAACATACTCAGTTCGTCGCGACAATTTTGCAAATATTCCTTCAAATATGGATTCACTAATAAAACCGTCTTATTCGGTATGAAATTAGGAGAGACATCCACAATCACCACGCGTTTGTCCGCCATGCGTATGGCTGTCTCGATAATTTTTTCACGCATATATGGAGGAACTGTGTGAAGATAGAAGATGCAGGTAGATACATCGTAATCTTTGTTATCGTTCCACGAAGAAACAACTCCCAATCGGAAATTCTTTTGCGGAAACATAATCTTCGCCTTTTCAATCGCTTGTTTGTCCACATCAATCCCCATACTGCCGGGCGTCTCCGACGTTGAAAATCCCATTCCACATCCAATATCCAGAATTTTCGCATCTTCTCCTTGCGCTTCTAATACCGGTTTTTTGATGTGCGACCACCATCGATTCACCGGCATATTCTCAAGAAGAAAACTACTATCCCACGCTTGAGACACACCGAAACAGGCGGCGAATACCCCAATTCCTAATCCAATTCCTACTCCGAATCTCACCATCATCATACGATAACTATTATCTACATTTCTCTCTATATTATTTTTTGCTTTTTCTCGTGGTTCTCGTGTTTCTCGTGTTTCTCATGTTGCCTATGCAATGCTTCCAGTGCCTCAATTTCCAAACGCGGCATATGGGCGTGGGCTTCCCAGAAATATTTGCAAAACGCCCAGCAAAACTCGTGCTGGTCTGTGTAACACTCGGGATAGGTCTCGCGAAGTGCCGTTTCGATTGGTTTTGGCAGCAGCCCAAGACTTGCCCCTGGAAGCACGTAGCTCAGTTGGACATATTCGGAGACGGCGCGCGCACCACTCTTTGCAACCATATTGGTGTCGAAATACGGAATGTGCCGCATAAGGTCACCTAGTAGCGGCGGATAATCGTATTTGTAGGTCCATCGCCAATCCACGCATCCTTCGGTGTAATACTTCAACGTCCACTCCAGTCCTTCCAAATAATTCACTGAGATTTGTTTGCGGCGCTCGTCGTCGATTCTCATATCAAAAAGGGTGGCATAATACCGCTCTTCCCATCCAGATTCATAAGGATTGATGTAGAACTCTTCGCCCCGGTCCAGCAACGGAATCGACATGAACGCCTCCTCAGGTTCCATCCGGCGATGTATCAATCCCTTGCTCTGCTTGTTGCGAATGGCATACTCCTCCTTCATCATGGTTTCCTCGTGGTCGCCCAGTTCACGGATCAGTTTTCGCACGTTCTTCCAGACGATGTTTGTTCCGCATACTAAATTCTCGTTTGTCGTGCCGACCACCTTCCGATATGCCGAAAGAAGGCGCTCGATGCCCGTCGTGCGAATGTTTAGTGCAGGAAAATGCGGGAGGAAATCGTTGCCCAAAAAGAAACAAAGAAATATGTAGTCGAACACGCGATTGCGTTTTTGGACCGTGTCCGGCTCTTTGTTGTCGTTCAATTCGCGCGCAAGAACCTCCCCAAACAAGGGTATGTCGAGCAAATAACTCTCGTTTGGACTCAATGTGCGGTCAATGCTGCTGATGAAGTGTGGCGTCTCGCGATATAACAGCATCTTGGGCGCTATATGGAGATGGTTCAGTGTCAACATTATCAAGTCGGCATCCAATCCATATATTACCGTGGTCGTGTTCTTGTGGTGCCCGGGGTTCTTCCGTATGTAATCATATATCTTGTGTTCGCCTTCGCCAACCTCGCACGATGCCGATACTATCAATTTCTCCAGTCCAAACTCCGAGGGGCGCGCGAATCGTCGCGACACGGCTTCGCCCAATTTGCCCATAAACTCGGTTCCTGGGGTAATCGCGGCGGTGTTCCACGCTTCGATCGGTGGCGCGACGCCGACCTTGGAAAGAATGCGCGTCTGATAACCCGTCTTGTATCGCCTGTTTCGCTGCTGGTCGAGTTTGGCAACCGGCGCCACCCCATCGAACGCGATGTATACGCGATGCTTGGGTTCGAGCAAGCGGACGTATTCGACGATCTTCGCACACACCGTCCGTATGAGTCCCGATTCAAATGAGTTGCTGCTCGTAAATCCCTTTTTGTCGCGGTTTCCTTCCATGTCCCTTACCGCATCGTATATGAGCGAATTACAGTCCATATACAAGTTGTGAATCGCCATATGTTTTTTATCGTATTTCTTCACAATGCGCCGATGCTGCTTGACCACGTGCGAAAAATAACTGGGAATACCCATCCTATATATCTATGGTTGTTTATGTTTTAACTATGTTTCGGTATCATTATTACGCGGAAGAACAGATACTCGTTATATACAATTTTACTATTTTAGCAAAATTGTATCGAAATCGTTATTACTTTCCTTTTCAAATATTAAAATCGCAATAATTATACACATGCCCCGCGACAAAAACGTGAAAATAACCGAAACACCATCGACAAATAACTCCTTTGCAATTGAAAGGAGGATAATTGCCCTGCAAGAGATCGTGAAACGGACAATTATTGCTGTTCAAAAATACAAGGTTATGGATGTTTTTGGAGCCAACGAACTAAATGTGTGTGTCCAAAGTCTGGATACCATATTCAAAAAACTCACGCATACGCACACGAACATTATGGGAACGAATAAAGGGTATGACGAAGACAGCATTATTGCCAGCATTCAAGAATACACCACCGAACTCTCGTCCATTTTTCGAACGTTTGGCACCGACAATATTGATGACCTCATCACAGTATGCTTTGGGAGCGAGTTCACCAAAACATTTACGTCGCCCGATACCATTGCGAAATATGAGGTGATGCGGAAATATGTTCATCCAATTGGTTACAAAGTGATGTATTGGAAAAATAAAAATACCCCACAAGATGGCAGTCCTGGAAAGGAGGTCAAGAAAACGCGCATTGTGGAGGACTTTATGATTATGGAAAATAGCAATAATTTAGATTGTTACGATCTCTCGCGGACGAGCAAAGCATTCCAAACAAAAGTGTATGGTGTGAAGTTTGCTATTCATAATCCGTCGCAAAACAAGACGCTCGTGGTGTGTGGACTTGTGGACGACCTTTTATTGGAATGTCTCAACTATCCATTTGTCGAATCTCGCATCCGCAATATATCCCGAAACAAACCGCCCGGTGAGCCGGCGTTCCAAAGCGATGCGTTCAACCGGTTCGTATGCTGCCTTACCTTGAAAGAACTGCTCATTTACAACGATACCGAGATGTACGACCGGTTTATGGGCTGTATGTCACAGATCAATGCGCACCATCAAAAAACGATTTCTCAAGTGACGAAAGAATTCATCGGAAACGACCTTTACTCGCAACGCGCCACTCTTATCCAACTCCTCCTCAAATCGGACGACCCTCAGTTCCAATATCTCGCATACCTCCTTTACGACCTTCTTTCGAACGATTTTAATGGCAACATCGACACGCATGAACAGACGCTGATGTTTGATAGCCTCCCTTGGAATGTAAAAAAATACTTCCGCGATGCGATGAAACAAACCGTCTCATATACGCATGCGCTGGCCAACTTTGACCAGAACAAAATCCCGTTGGAGCAGCAGATTTGCCTCTTGAAAGCAAGCGACTCGGTGAAAGACAAGGCAATGCTCAAGCTCAAGGAAGTGAAGTCGAAATCGGAAGACTCGGGGGCAAAGGCGCGACAGTATCTAGAGGCGCTCCTGCGAATTCCTTTTGGAATCTATCGCGAAGAACCGATATTGACTGCCATGGACTGCTGCACTAGTTTGTTCAATGAAATTATCGCCAAAATAAACGAGTCGTCTTACAAAATGGACATGATTCCTGTGAAACCGAAGTATAACAGCGTTGAAATGCGGAAATATTGCGAGTTATTGAAGACACACTATGAAGCAAACGTAAACCAACAAATTGCCGAAAAACTCAAACTTTCATTTGCCAAGATGCCCCGCACAAGAATGATATCAAACATATACTTTATTAATAACGCCATCAAAGCGCACAAAATTAATATCGCGAAAATATGCCATTCTGGTAAAACGGTTGGCTTCATGCGCGAGCGTATCAAAGAATTTATTGACGCGGTTTCGGATAATTATGCCGTGATGCTTTCGGTCGAACAATATGTAGAGGGTGGCAATTCCAACGGCGACATTCTGAAAGAAACCGAAGATTGTATCGACAAAATTCGCGCCAAAACCGAGACAATCAATGAGTTTATGGGCAATGTGGACACGATTCTTGACGGGGCCGTCCACGGACATCAAAAGGCCAAGCGACAGGTCGAGCGCATCATTGGTCAGTGGATTAACGGAGAGAAAAGCGGATACTGTTTCGGGTTCGAAGGACCCCCTGGCGTAGGGAAAACGTCGCTGGCAAAGAAAGGAATCGCCCACTGCCTCCAAGACGAGTCGGGCGTGACCAGACCGTTTGCCTTCATCGCCATAGGGGGGTCCTCGAACGGCAGCACGCTTGATGGGCATAATTACACGTATGTTGGGTCGACCTGGGGGCGCATTGTCGACATTCTCATGGAACATAAGTGCATGAACCCGATTATTTTCATAGACGAACTCGATAAGGTTAGCAGAACCGAGCAGGGCAAGGAAATTATCGGTATTCTTACCCACCTCATCGACCAAACACAGAACGATTGTTTCCATGATAAATATTTTAATGGTATCGATCTCGACCTTTCTAACGCACTCTTCATCTTCTCTTACAATGATGCCGATGCCATTGACCGCATCCTGCTCGACCGCATACATCGCATCAAGTTTGACCACTTATCACTCGACGACAAACTCACCATTACAAACACCTACCTTTTGCCCGAAATATACAAGAAAATGGGTCTTGAAGGCATCATTTCCATCGATGATACCACCATCCAATACATCATAGAAAGATACACGTGCGAACCGGGCGTTCGTAAACTCAAAGAGGTGCTGTTCGAAGTTCTTGGAGAGATAAACCTCTCTATCCTCAAAGATAGCAACGCATACGACCTCCCCATCCAGATTACAAGCGAAAATATCAAGGAAAAATTCCTCAAAGACCGGCAGCCGACAAGAATTGTGAGGGTCCCCCATTCACCAAGCGTAGGCGTTATAAACGGTCTCTGGGCGAACTCACTCGGGATGGGAGGTGTTTTGTCAATCGAAACAAAACCCTTTCCTTCGACAAATTTCCTCGAGTTGAAACTCACCGGAATGCAAGGCGATGTTATGAAGGAGAGCATGAACGTGGCCAAGACGCTGGCGTGGAATATGCTTCCGAAAACACGGGCCAAAGTGCTACAAACCGATATGAAATGCTGCGGAATCCACGTGCATGTGCCCGAAGGTTCTACGCCAAAGGATGGTCCGTCGGCGGGGACGGCCATTGCCGTTTCGTTGTACAGTCTCTTTAGTGACAAGCATATACCGTGCGACATCGCAATCACCGGAGAGATTTGCCTCCAAGGACGTGTGACGGCGATTGGTGGGCTCGACCTGAAGATATTGGGGGGTATTTCTGCTGGTGTGAAAACATTCTTGTTTCCAAGAGAAAACGAGAATGATTTCAAGGACTTTATGGAAAAATATGGAGAGAAAGACATTGTAAAAGGTATAAACTTCATCCAAATTAGCACTATACAAGAGGTTTTGACCCACGTTTTCTAATCTTGTAAAAATCTTCACTTTGTTTCGAATATATGTTGTGCTATATATATATAATATAATGGCAATGAACTTAGGTCTAGAAAATATTATTAATCTGTTTTCGGCATTGTCGCCGTTACTAGTGTCATTTTTACTCGTTATGATTTCGCTTTTTAACCAGAATGTGAAAGGATTGATATATTTAGCGGGCGTCCTTTTCACATCTATTATCAATCTGATTGTTGGTTTCACATTAGACAAGAGAAAGGATCCAAATGCGTCTATAATGTGCGATTTTATCGGCATTCCCTATCTTACAAACTTCAATGTTCCGTCTTCTTCCACAATGTTCCACGCCTTCACAATCGCTTACCTTATTTTTCCGATGTATGATACGAAAAATGCGAATGTTTTATTGATAACAGTCCTCTCTTTGTTTCTTATAATGGACTGCGTTTCGAAAATCAAAAACCGTTGCACGAACCGGATGGGTATTTCATTGGGCGTATTATTTGGTGCTCTCATGGGATATGTTTGGTACATGATATTTAAAGCTACCGGCAATGAATCGCTACTTTATTACAATGAGATGAACAGTAATAACGTTCAGTGTAGCCGACCAAGCAAACAAACCTTCAAATGCACCGTCTATAAAAATGGTGAGATTATTTCACAGAGTATCGCATAAATACTTTGTGTATGGATTTAATTGTCTATGGGTTAAATCGATGGCCATTCTCTCTAATGTAATTTGTGAACTCCTTCGTATTATCTTGCCTCTTAAAAGAGTCTAACATCGCCGTTGCATTATTGGCGTTTTTAGACATTACGTGTGTGTAAAATTTGATGACACCATTTGTATTTGCTTTTGCAAACTTTTCGTTATGTTCATCCAAAGTAACCTCTGGTTTACTCAGTTTATTATTCACCAAATTGTGGAATTGCCACATAAATCGTATTAGGTCGGACCTTGTCGTAACCAATCTCGTGTTAGAACCATTCAACATTTTGTTTGCGTCCTCACGACACACCGGGCAGGGTAGATTCCGACATATACCGACAAATAATGTCAGCAGCTCTTTCGCGTGGTTGCTTTCACTATCCTTTAGCTTGTAGGAAAGCGTATGGAATAAATACCATGTAGCATTTCCCCACTCTTGAATTAACATTCTAAATATATATAAAGATGTTGTATTATTTTTTTACATTATGAACTACGTCATTGAAGATGGAATGGATTTTTTTGCGGAACTTGCCAAGGATGATAACAAAGAAAGTGAACAAAAAGACGATAATGTCCACGAGGAAGGCGGTATCGATAAACCAGAAGTGGGCGAATGCCTCCTTTCGGGGGAACCGCTTGCGCGAAATAACATCACGCTACGCTGCAACCATAAGTTCAACTATTGCCCGCTATTTCACGAAGTAGTCAGACAAAAAACGATATACAACCCGAATGACACTTCGCGACTTATGTTGAACGAGATTAAATGCCCATATTGTCGGCAGATTACACCGCAGATTCTTCCCTACATTCCATGCGAACACGGTATTTCTAAAATAAAGGGTGTGAACGATCCAAAGATCCTTTGCTTGGATCATAAACAATGCACATGGATGTTCAAATCCGGGAAAAAGAAAGGTGAATTATGTGGAGGCACGGGATTCGATACGGACCATGGAACCTATTGCACTAAACACTGGGGAAAAATCCTCCTGAATGCCTCGAAGCACGAAGGAAATATCGAAGAGCCCACATTATGGACCACCGAAATGGAGGAGGCGTTTCGCGAACACACCGTCGTCTCTCTCAAAGAAAAACTACGTGCTAAATCCCTCAAGATGTCGGGTTGCAAGAAAGACCTGGTGATGCGTCTCCTTTCATAAAAATAATATCCTGTTTTAATAAGTATGGTCTCATGGAGAGATGTACCTGTTTGTCACTGTTTTTTTTAGATTTGAAATTTTATAAATCGATTTTGGACATTTATTTTTGTCCATTTTGGGTATATCCCCTATAGAATCTGGGGAAAAAAGTGCGTTCACTACATTATGTAGAGAGAAAAAATGGCGGTGGTGAAAATCTATGTAGGGACCTTATGGAGGGGGCAAAAATGGGCCTTTTTCGACCTATTTTCAAAGGATTTAAGCATATTTTATTGAGCATTATTATAGCATATATGCTCAAAAAAATATGCTCCGCTGACACCATAAATCAAAAATACAAATTCTATTGTGAAAAGTGTGATTATGGAAGTAATAAAAAATTCTTATTTAAACAACACTGTGAGACCAAAAAACACCGAAAACCGCAATGCTCAAAAATGCTCAACTTAAATATGCTTTCGTATAATTGTTCTTGCGGACGCACCTACAAACATATTCAGAGCTACAACCGTCACAAAAAGGAATGTTCTACTGAAATAACAACAATAACAAACGAGACGGAAAATAACAAGGATGATGAGAAGGACGAACTTCGAAACATGATATCGACATTAATTTCGCAGAATCAGAATATGCTTCTTGAGAATAAAGACATGAGAGAAATGGTGAAGGATATGATTCCGAAATTAGGGAATAATAATACAACGATCAATAAATTCAATCTACAGGTTTTTCTCAACGAGCAGTGTAAGGACGCACTTAATTTAACGGATTTTGTCGCGACATTGCAACTTGAGTTGGCGGACTTGGATGCCACGCGTCAGCATGGCTACGTGAATGGCATTACCAACATTTTTGTCAGGGGGCTTCGTGAACTTGAGTTGCACAAACGACCCATCCATTGTAGTGATTTGAAGCGCGAGGTACTTTATGTGAAAGATAACGATACATGGTTGAAGGATGACGATGACAAGGCCAGAATGAAGCAAGCAATTACAACGGTTGCCAAGCGACAACTCGCCATTATCAAGGATTGGGAGGCCAAAAATGACAAATGGAACGAAACCGATAAAGGGACCCAAATGTATATTGATATGGTCAAGAGCGTTACTGGTGGAAGCGATGAATCTTCCGAAAATAAGATCATCAAAACAATCGCTAAGGAGGTAATTATTGAAAAAGAAAAGACTTGAACAGATTATTTTTAACAAATGAATACTGTAAATCTGTAAATACTGTAAATCTGTAAATACTGTAAATCTGTAAATA